>Ga0209753_1000743_pt1 | contig 13789 bp, 11 predicted proteins | sample METZYME_3_550m_FD_187550 | JGI IMG/M metagenome (GOLD analysis project Ga0209753, IMG submission 187550) | Marine microbial communities from oxygen minimum zone in mesopelagic equatorial Pacific - METZYME_3_550m (SPAdes) (version 2) | ecosystem: Environmental > Aquatic > Marine > Oceanic... | reverse complement strand
TAGGGGCATCAATATCCATCGTTGTGGAAACGGACGCTTTGTTGAGGTAAACCTCACTGGAATAATTGAGATCGAGATTCTGGTCAGCAGAGGTGCTTTTTACAAAATAATAAGCAAGAAGCAACAGTGCTACCGTCGCGCTACCTATTGCCACAATTTTTCCTATAACGTTTCATTAACTATTCGACCTGTAAGGTAATCTGAAATCTAATATTCCTAACCACCTTTCTGGAATCACTTTGTAACGAAGAAAGCCTTGACTCTTTTTGAAGCATCAGGTAGACTCACATTTAATTTATCTAGAGGTAATCTTTAATGGATCCAAAACTGGTTTGGCTCGGCACATTTGTGGGACTATACTGGGCATATTGTTTATTTTGGGGGTTTAAAGGTGCTCGGCAAGCTAAAACATCTGCTGACTATTTTTTGGCGGGGCGAAGCATTGGATTGTGGGTTTTTGTTCTTGCGGCCACCGCCACCAGCTTTAGCGGGTGGACATTTGTTGGGCACCCAGGTAAGATATTTACTGATGGACTGCCTTATGCCTTTGCATCATTTTATGCGTTGACTATCCCTCTTACGGGAGTCCTATTCCTCAGGCGTCAATGGGTTCTGGGGCGAGCATTCAAGTATATTACCCCCGGTGAAATGTACAGCGACTATTATGGTGGGGATGCCATCAGGTTGCTGACAGTGCTAGTGGCGTTTCTTTTCAGCGTACCTTATCTGGGGGTGCAGTTGAGGGCGTCGGGAGATCTTTTTAACGTGCTTACCGATGGGATGTTGAGTGTCAACTTTGGTATGTTTGCGCTCTCGGCAGTGGTGGTGATATATGTTGCGTCAGGAGGTTTGCGCTCTGTGGCCTATGTTGATTGTGTACAGTGCATTCTTTTGGCGTTGGGGATTTGCATTCTCGGTGGGATTACTATCAGTTTTTCAGGTGGGTGGAGTGGCTTCGTAGAGGGGATGGCCAATTATGTTCGTGGGGACTTTGTGTCACAGGACAAATTGACGCCAGCAGGGCACTCATCCTCAGTAGCGATTCCCGGGAGCATACAGATGGTCTCGACCGGGAGCAAAGCGGTTGGCGGCACATGGACGGGAATTATGTGCATGACATATATGTTTGCACTTATGGGGATTCAATCTTCACCAGCGTTTTCCATGTGGGCATTTTCAAACAAGACAAGCAAGCCGTTCCGGTGGCAACAGGTAGTGGCATCATCAGTTGTAATAGGAATTATTTTGTTCACATTTACAATTATCCAGGGAATGGGCGGCCATGTCCTTATTGCCAATGGAACGCTGGAGAGCGCTAACGATAAGAATCTTGTCCCCCAGCTCATCAATCTTTTGTCAGCATCATCACCATGGTTGATGGGGCTTTTGGCGGTTTGCGCATTGGCGGCCATGCAAAGCACTGGTGCAGCCTATATGTCAACGTTTAGCGCCATGGTGACAAGGGACATTTATAAACGATACATTGCGCCGGAAGCTTCCGACAGTGCTCAAAAACTTGGGGGTCGGCTGATGGTTGTAGTTGTTGCTGGTGCTGCGCTTGTAGTGGCGGCTAAGTCAACTTCAGCCATAGTGATGTTGGGAGGTCTTGCCGTAGCGTATGGTTTTCAAATGTATCCAGCCCTCATGGGAGTCTGCTATTTCCCATGGCTTACTAAGAAAGGAGTTGTGTCAGGATTGATGGCAGGCCTCATTGCTGTTACATTAACTGATAGAACGGCCGTCTGGTTTGGGGTGCCATGGGGGGCGTATCCTCTTACTATTCACAGTGCAGGATGGGGAATTTTTTTTAATTTGGCTGTAGCGGTGGCGGTGTCGAAAGTGACAAAAGAGATGGGTCACGACAAAGACCGAAGAGAAAAAAGACATGCTTTCCTTCAAGCTGTTTCAGGATTAACCCCAGAGTTAAAGAAAAAAGTTTCACTGGCTTGGGGATTAACACTTATCTGGTTTTTGGTCGGTTTTGGACCATTTGCTACAATTGGGAATACGCTTTTCTCGAACCCCAGCAACCCGGAAACTTGGGCACCGTTTGGACTGCCATCACTGTGGGTATGGCAATTATTGTTTCTTGTTTACGGGATTTTTGTGATGTGGTTTCTCGCTTTTCAGATGGGTTTGTCAAAACCAGTAAAACCTGAAGAGGTAGAACGAATACACCACCAGCATTTTATAGATCCAACCCAAGCTGCTACCCCCTAATCTTATTGGGCAGATAGAATAGAGGTTTCAAAAGATTGGGCGAGATCGGCAAGCACAAATAGCTCGCGCCGCATATCATCTAAAGATTCAGATGTAACAAGAGACTGCCTGAAGCGAGCAGCCTCGGGGAAGCCCCTTATGTACCAGCCAAAATGTTTTCGCATGAGGTTCATACCCCAACGTTCGCCCCTGTCTGCTAGCAAGAGATCAAAGTGGCGTTGACACACATGGACGCGTTCAACCAACGTAGGTTGCTTCGGAGTGGCTGTCTTTCCTAGCATGGCCAAAGCCTGTTTAAAAAACCACGGGTTCCCCAGAGCCCCGCGCCCGACCATTACCGCATCACAACCAGTTTCTTCAAACATGTCCAGAACCTTCTCAGGTGTTCCAACATCTCCATTACCAATGACCGGGATGGAGACAGCCTTCTTTAGTTCTCGGATTAAAGCCCAATCAGCCTTACCAGAATATGACTGAACGCTGGTACGCGGATGGAGAGCAATGGCTTTTACACCAAGCTTCTCTAACCGTTGGCCGGCCTCCGGTACGATAATCATGCTTTTGTTCCACCCCGCCCTCATCTTGACAGTTACCGGTACCTCAGGGATGATCTCAACTACGGCGGAGGTGATCTCATCCATAAGACAAAGATCTTTAAGAGCAGCGGCGCCAGCACCTCGCTTCGTTACTTTTGGGACAGGACATCCATAGTTGATATCAAGGATATCTGGGCTGAAGTTATCGACCACATACCGTGCGGCTTCAGCCATTACTTTGGGAGAATGACCAAAAATTTGGATTCCGATGGGACGTTCATCATCATGGAAACGAATTAAATCCAACGTTTTCTGGTTTTCTCGTATAATACCATCAGATGAAACAAACTCGGAATAGACAACACCAGCCCCCATTTCCTTACTGAGGATCCGACATGCATAGTCTGTCACACCAGCCATTGGTGCTAGAAAAATTGGTGAAGAGATTTTTATTTTACCGATTTCCATTGGATCAAAGAATTTACCTTTCCCTCACCATCCAGTATGTCCTTAACTTTCAACGAGAATAGAGGAAGATAAAAGATGAAACAGGTTTTTTGTTTCGGGTTTTTGGTTATTGGTTTGACATTTCTTTTTATGAGCTGTTCTAATCGTGACAGCGAAATTTATCTTGCTCGTGCAGATATTGCCGGCACTGAAGGATCGGGCGTTTCTGGATATGCCGATTTTGTACAGAGCAGTAAAGGTGTGGTCCCAACTGTTTTAGTTACTTTGAGAGTTACTGGCTTGGAGCCTGGCTCGATCCATGGCTGCCATATACATGAAAATGGCACATGTGAACCAACATTCGGTGCGGCAGGGGGACACTTGGATCCCGGCCCTTATGGGATGTCCAATCCAGATGCGAACCACCCCTTCCATATGGGCGACCTTCCGAATCTTGTAGCAGATGAGAATGGTGTTGCGAAGTTTGAACACCGAACCAGTAGAATTACCTTGTCAGATGGACCACTTACTCTATTTGATGACAATGGAAGTGCTGTCATTGTTCATCTAGACCCTGACCTAGGCACGACGGGGCAGAAAGGTGGCGCAGGCGGTGGAAGGCTGGCATGCGGTGTTATTCAAAAGCCTTGAATTAGCAGATTATAGATACGAGGCTTTCTAAGATATATCCCAGTTTCTATCTGTGAACTATAAGGTGCACATACTTTTTTATTTGGTGTTTTATATATCAATAGTTTCTGCTCAAAATCTGCAGATTCATTATGACTTTTCCCAAGACCGCAGCTACTTTACCTCTACGCTGGAGATGTACAGACCCGATGAAAGAGGGGCCACGTTTTGGTTTGTAGATTTTGATTATAATGAGCCCAATTCAACAGGTGCTTCACTGGGGTACTGGGAAATTGCGCGCTATTTTAAGACCACGTTTAATAAAAACTTTTCTTTAACTCTTCAGTTTAATGATGGAGTAGCATCATGGGGAACCCTGGGACAAGCGTGGCTTGCGGGAGGTGTTTACGCCTTCAGTTTAAATAAACTTAGCCTCTCTTCGGAACTGATGTATCGCCAAATTCGAGGTTCTTCCTCGGCTGATGGTCAGTTGACATTTGTATTTTTTGTGCCTTTCTTAAGTGGCAGAGCCCATTTCACAGGCTATATGGATATATGGACTCAGGACCAAATGGGAGATAGAGCAAAAAAAGTTATAATTATGAGCCAGCCTCAAATATGGTATACTTTATCTGAAAAATTTTATATTGGGGGTGAGGCTCGAATTACAAAGAACTTTTCACCCCAAAAAGGGTGGCACCTGTATCCGACCATGGGAGTTAAATGGGAGATGGAGTGAAAAAAGTTAGTTTCCCGCGGATACAAGAGTAGCTTTAAGCAGAGTTTTTTGGACCCTGTTGAGTGACTGGTCTAAGATCTCCATCATTTTCTGAGCTTCTTTTAAATCACCTTTTTCAATCGCTTCACGGACTCCAGGTAGTGTTTTCACACCATATCCTGTATAAAACCCAGGAGCGTAAATTTGGTGTCTAAACCATGGTCTACCTGGCAAACCTCTCTCATCAGTAAATTTCTGTTCAGCTAACAACAAATAATGGTTTACGGCTTTGATTGATTCATCGTGCCCTTCTGGATTTTTTAATAAGAGCTCAATTTGGTTGTTTAGGACCAATGAAGTGGCTTCAAGGATTTTTGCCGACTTTCGCAAGGAAGTAAAATCCAGATGGGAGGCCATGTTTCTGACTTGACTTTCTTTTTCAACTTCATCAAGGTAACGATGGATTGTTTCCGCCGTACTAGAATAGTCAAAAGGATAAATTGTGCTGTTTGCAGTTCTCAAAAGGAATTTTGCAACGAGCTCGGTTAAAGCTTTACCATATATAAATCCTGGGTCGCCGTATTGTGTGAAAAACCAGTGAGTATCATAGCGGGAATGATAAATACCATTCCCTGATCCAAAACCGAGATTGATTGAAGGGACCCCCAAATGATCAAGAAAAACAGTGTAATCGCTTCCTGATCCAAGAGCTCCTAATCTAACATTTTGATAGCCGCCGTTATTTATTAGATGACTTTCATTTGAATTTGCTATCCACGAGTCATGAACTGTTCCTTTATTAAAAGGCATATCAACATCTTTGGACAATTGGTTTATGAAGGGTTGAAGCGAATGAACACCAGCAGCACTGAAGTTTCCAGCCGTATAACTTTCACGATTTAAATAAATAATAACATTCTTCTGCAATTCTTTTGCGAACTCTTCACCATATTCAACAGATCCAATGAGTCCGTATTCTTCTCCATCCCAGCTTGCAATAGCAATGGAACGTTTGGGCCGATACCCTTTTTCAACAAGAGCTCCTAGCAATCTGCCAGTCTCAAGTAAAACGGTTGCACCGCTGATAGGATCTCGGCCGCCAAAAGTCCAAGCGTCCCGGTGACTACCAACCATCACGATTTTTTCAGGTTCTTCACTACCCCTCATAATTCCAATAACATTCATTATTGTACGTATTGACCAATCAGATTTTAATTTCATGTGAACCTTAGCAGGCCCAGGGCCAACATGATAGGTAATGGCCAAACCCCCTTTCCATGAATCGGGAGCGACGGGCCCTCCAATATTTCTTAAAATAGGTAGAGCATCGCCATAGGAAATAGGTAAGACAGGGATTTTTTGAAGGGTGGGAACTTCATCAAGGCGAAGCCTTTTTACATTTTTCTTCGCAGGTATAAAAGGGGTTAAAGGGTCGCCGGGGTAAGTGGGCATATCCATTACAGAACCCCTCTGAACACCCCATTCGGGACGCCACTTCCCCTTCGGCATGACTTCTCCTTGAACATAGCCGTCATCTTCAGGGTCAGAATAGATCAGACATCCGATAGCCCCATGCTCGGCCGCCACCTTTGGTTTAATCCCTCGCCAACTTCGACCATATTTTGCTAGCACAATTTTTCCTCTAACAGAAATGCCTAAAGAATCTAAAACTTTATAGTCTCCAGGCAGACCATAGTTGACAAATACAATTTCACCGGTGACTTCTCCATCGGCAGCATAAGCGTGAAAGGGAGGCAAAACCCCGTCTTTTGTTAAATCTTTATCTTCATCGTAGGGTGGTTCGACTAATCTTAGCTCATATCGCTCAGGTGAAATAAGGGTAACCGATCTTTCTATAGGACGGGGAAGAAGTACTTCGTAACGGGGAGTTTGAACTTCATCAAAGCCAAACTCTTTAAGTTTTTCGGCGTAGTAGTTGCCGATTTTGATATTGGCTTCAGTTCCAGCATGATGGGGTTCAGCTGTCATGATAAGGTGATATTCATTCATACGTTTAGGCAATGCTCTACCTAGGCGCCGTTCCAAGGCCAATTCTTTTAATGACCCTTTCGAGTTAAAACCGATAAGTGGTTTTTCTTCAGCACCTAAAGAACAACTAAATATTATTAATAAGACAAAGACAGTTTTTGAAGGGAACTTTTCCATATCTATCACCTTTTTATTGATGTCTCAACCAGAATGTTTCCTTGAGCCTTAAAGAAGTTACATTGTTAATTCAGAAGAAACTTAAACCACCTGTTTTTGAAGTGAACACTTTTTTATAAGGGAACAGTTAAATGAAATATAGCGGATTATATCTAGACCTAGCGCATTAGAGCCTGGATAGTAGCATTTGATCCTGACAGGCGCTCACTTAACAGTTCCACAATAAAAGTGTGAAGTTCTACAGTTTTATCAGGTGCTTCAAGATTCATTTTCTTAAAACTTTCTTTGGACAGAAAAAACACCTGGCAGTCTGTGTCAGCGATAACAGAAGCAGACGCAGAAGATCCTAAATATAGACTCACTTCCCCAACCACCGTTCCTGGCCCCAGAGTTTTGAGACGAATTTTTTTACCTGTACCCGTTTCCAGCTCTACGGTAATTTTTCCTGATTCTATAAATGTAATTCCACCGGGGTCTTCTCCCTGTTTAATCATTATTGTTCCAGAAGGACAATTTTTGGTTTCAAAAAAATCTGCAATCCGGGAGAATCGATGCTGGAACGATCCTTTCTTATCCTTTCTCTCCAACCTGTCATCCTCAGGCAAAACCCGATGTAGAATGTGTTGCTCACACCATTCCAGACCGTGATCCAGGTCCTGGAAAATCCGGACAATGAGGCTTTTTTCATCAACAACACCTTCAACATATAATTGTGCCTCCATTTCGTCTTTTAGACCACAAAAAAGAATGTGAAACCCCAAATTCTCAGCCAATATTTTGAGTTTGTTAAAGCTATTTATTGCCGATGAATCAAGACCTGTTACATTACGGAAATCAAAAACTAGATACTTCAGCTCACCGAGGTTTTGATCTTCCTGCCTTAATTGTACTTGCATTAGCAATCGGTTGGCGGTGCCAAAAAAAATAAAACCCTGTAAAGGCAGGATATAAATTTCATTACCGTGATCCTGAAGGATCTCTTTTAAGTGACTGGACCGTTCAACGTTGCTGCTGAAAGTTTTCCCCGATAATTCGTACTTAATTACCTCAACCTTGGAGTAATTAATAACAAAAAGGATTATAGACATCAAAAGCCCAAGAACAATTCCTTCCAGAAACCCAACAGATCCTATAACGATTAGAATTAACACAATCACCGCATAGTCGGTTTTATGCAACCTTTTCCAGGTGTCAAAGAGCCATTCCACCATGAATTCAAGCCCTAGGTTCAGTAACAGTCCACCCAGAATTACTTTGGGAAAAACGGACAACACGTCGGCCCCGAACACCAGTGTAATTATACTAATTACGGCCACAACGATACTTGGTAACCGGCTGCGGGCACCGAGATTATAAGACATGGATGTTTCGCTGAGGGTCATGTAACCCGCAGGAGTCCCAGCCATCCCAGCTAGGATGTTGCTGTAGCCAGTTAGGCGAAGTTCCTTATCTAGGTCAAAATCCCGCTTAACAATTAATTCCAGTCCACTATAATTAAACAAGACTGAAACAGCGTTCAAAATCATCATCGTTGCAATGGCAGGCAGATGTATAAAAAAAAGATCCCAGCGAAAAAGGGGAACATACTTAAATGGCAAACCGGGGAAAAAACCACCCCTAGGGAATGGACCTAATAGATATCCGTTTTGTTCCATGCCAGTAAAGGAAAATCCCAAGCCAAACATAATGATGTAAAACAGCAGGATGCTGCCGAAGAGGATTCCAGGCGTCAACAGGTAATGACTGAAATAGCGGGTCATTACTAATAGGGTTACAGCAAAAATAAGCCCAGGAAACCACTCGAAAATGGTGGAGCTTTCAAAAAGAGTTCCCACATCTGCCAAGTCAAGGTCCAGATTAGTCATCATCATGAAAGAAAATTTTACAATTAGCCAACCGGTTCCAGCCAAGAATCCCCCAACAACGGGGAAGGGAATATAGCGCACTAGTTTTCCGAGCTTAAAACGACCTAAAAAATAAAAAAACAGTCCTACAAGGATGGAACTAAGACCGATAGCAACAAAAACGAACTGGTATGCCTGTTCAGCATCTAATTCACTTCCTACACCCGCGGCCACGGTTGCTGCCATGAGAGCAAGAATGGCAATAGGAATGTCCTGTGGGGCGCTGAAGATTAGGGGATAGGTAGCAGTAAGGGCGGAAAAAACAGCAAAAATGATAGTTCCAAGTAAAAGGATTCCAATGCCTTGGGATAGAAAACTCGCCAATGGACCAGTAAACAGGAGGGCAGCCAGCGCCATGGCCGAAACAATGCACACAATGGCATTAATAGTGCCGGCAATAATCCCTGGGACAAAATCAGACATTATGGTGTCTTTGTTCATCACTGTTTTGAGCCAAGATCAGAAAACAGCAATTTAGTCACAGGTAGATGCGGGTTTCCTATTCTTTGTTTCCCAACATTTGTAAACGGGAATATTCACCTAACTGGAACCAGAAAAAAGAGAATTGCCATCGACCTTTAGATCGTCCGAAATAAGAAAGGGCGACTGGATTGCCGCCCTTTAAGGATTTCAAAACAACTATGTGTAGGCAAAAAACTATTCTTCTTCGTACTCCTCGCCACCGTCTTCATACGCTTCAAGATAAGCTTCGAACATTTCAGGATCATATTCAACTTCGTATTCCTCTGGCATCCACATATTTGTATTATCACGCTCAACACCCACCTCTACCGGTTCAACTGGCTGAGGAGCGGGCGGTACTTCCAGTGGCACAACAGAAGGAGAAGAGACCACTTGAGGCTGCGCACTTTTCCAGTAGAAAAGAAAGGCGCCGGGCGTCATGGCAAGGAACCAGATAACAAAAGAAAAAAGTGCAGGCTCAGGTATAACGTGATAACCTCCCCACATATCCTGTTCAATTGCCTGATCCAGAAAGACAACTGTCCCAGCGAGGAATCCAAAAAGTGTGACCACAATTGGAAGAGAATCAACTTTGATTTTCATAAAACTCAGACAGGCGAACCAGACAAGAAGTCCACCCACCACAGACATCAGAGCAAGACGAAACTCGCCTAAGGCAACAGCACTCACAAATCCAGCTAGGGCTAAAAGCACAACAATTGCACTGATAAAAGAATTCACATTTATGTTCCTCGATTTTGGTTTTCTCTACCTCGGAAGTAGCAACCAAGAGTGAAATTGATCATAAGCACCAAAATAGGCAAGATGAATCTGCATATTTAGCATGAGGACTTTCTCTTTCGGCAATTCGTTTAATCTTCTCTATATTTGCCAGAGAGAGTCGCTCTCATGAGTAATCCTATATCTTCAAAAGTTATTGGAATTATTGGTGTTGGGCACCTTGGCAAGAAACATCTGGTCAATGTGCTGAATCACCCAACAGCTACTTGTGCTGGATTTTTCGACATTGACATCTCAACTTCGAAAAAAGTGGCCAAGGATACAGGAGTATATGCAACCCAATCTCTTGAAGAAATTATTGAAAAGAGTGACGCACTCATCATCGCCGTGCCTACGTCAGAGCACTTTTCGGTTGGGAAAGCATGTCTTGAAGCGGGAAAGGATATTTTTATAGAAAAACCACTATGCCTGACGCTGGAAGAGGCTGATGAGCTGGTTAAACAGGCAAAGAGACAAAATGTGATACTTCAAGTGGGCCATGTAGAGCGGCTGAATCCGGCTGTTTTGACTCTAAGAAGGGAAAAAATCCCCTTGGAGCCCGATTATATTGAAACACATCGGCTTGCGCCGTACCGTGTGCGTGGGACGGAAGTCCCAGTTGTGTTAGATCTTATGATCCACGACCTCGACGTAATTCTCTCTTTAGTTAATTCACCTGTTGAAAGCGTAGCTGCTACTGGTGTTTCTATTATGACAAGTTCCGTAGACATTGCAAATGCCCGCATCCGGTTTAAAAACGGTTGTGTTGCCAACATTACATCAAGCAGGGTGGCTAAAGATTATGTCCGGAAGCTACGCCTGTTTGAGAGAGACCTATATATAACTATTGACTTTTTGCAGGGCCTTACTGAAGTGTATAAGGTGTTGGATGCAGACATAGAAGACTCTGAAGCATTGCTTACTGCACCTTTGGAGCGGAACGGCAACCACAGGCAGATTGTGTACGAGAAACCAAAGCAGGAAAAGGTAAACGCTCTTCAAATGGAATTGATAAACTTTGTAGAGGCTATTGAAGGCAAGTCAGAACCTATCGTATCAGGAGAGGACGGCCGAGAAGCACTACGCCTTGCCCTGCTCATACAGGAGAAAATCGAGAAGGATCTCTAATGATTTGCGGGTTGGGTTGAATTTGTGATATGGATGTCCGCCAATTTTTCTTTAAGAATCGAAGCTATACACCTCTTCCGCTGGCTTTTGCCATAATATTTTTTGCAGATCCCAGTGGCTCCGCCATAATTTTTGGATTTATCCTGGTTCTCGTTGGAGAAATCATAAGATTAAATGGTGTTCACCATGCAGGGGGGGCAACAAGGACAAGAACAGTGGGCGCTCCCGCCCTCTGTACATCTGGCCCCTTTGGTTATGTGAGAAACCCTCTTTACTTGGGTAACATTATTATCTATGCTGGAGTTGTATTGATGGCTGGTGGTCCCTTTATGTGGCAACTGTTGGGGATTACTGTTGCTTTCTTTTTTCTGCAATATGGTTTAATTATATCTCTTGAAGAGGAAATACTTACGGGCAAGTTTGGAGGTGAGTACAGATTATATTTAACTACTGTTCCCCGTTTCATCCCTCGCACGACATCATGGTCTGGGCACAACAAGACATCACCCTTAACATGGGGAAAAACATTCCGCACTGAGCGCCGAACCTTTCAGGTGGTAGCCATTTTTTTCCTTTTCATTATTGTCAAGGCCACAATTTTGCGGTGAAATTATAGTGACCAAAGAAATTCTCATAGTTGCGGGGGAAACATCAGGAGACCAGCATGGCGCCGCCCTTGTAAGCCAACTTAAAGCAGCTTCAAAGGACGTGACCTTCTTTGGTATAGGCGGTGACAACCTCAGGTGGGAAGGCGTTCAACTTGTGGAGCATGCGGAGAATATGGCTTTTATGGGATTTGTGGAAGTGGTGAAACATTATTGGTTTCTGAGGACTGTTTATAATAAAGTGGTATCAGAATGTGAAAAGAGAAATCCTGCCCGGGCAATCCTCATTGACTATCCAGGCTTTAATCTCAGGTTAGCCAAAGAGCTAAAAAAAAGACAAATACCCGTTACATACTACATCAGCCCTCAACTTTGGGCATGGAAAGAAAAGCGTGTGGAGGTAATTCGTGAATGCGTGGATCAAATGTTGTGCATCTTTCCTTTTGAAAAAGCATGGTATCACCAACGAGGAGTAGAGGCAACATATGTGGGGCACCCTTTTTTGGATGGAGAACCCAATTTTATGGAGAGAGAACATTTTCTTGATAAACATAGCCTCTCTAACGACACTATTGTTCTTGCTCTCATGCCTGGGAGCCGCCAGCAGGAAGTAAATCGCCACCTGAAAACTATGATCAAAACGGTAGAATTAGTAAAAAAAGACATTGAGATATCAGCTATAGTTGGTAAAGCTCCAGGAGTTGAGCTTCCTCAAGAAATTGGGGATAGGATTCACATAGAAACTGACGCACCAGAGATGGCATTGAAATATGCGTCACTTGGTATTGTCAGCTCGGGGACCGTCTCTCTGCAATCAGCCATATACGGCGTTCCAAGCGTTGTCATATATAAGATGAATCCATTGACTTGGATCATCGCCAACAAAGTGACTCAAGTCTCTTTTGCATCAATGACAAACCTCATTGCAAAGGAGCAAGTGCTTCCAGAGTTATTACAGAACCGTGCTAGACCTGAGAAAATAGCAGATTGCTTGAAAAAATGGCTCCGGTCAGAGGATTTGAGGAAACAGACAGTGAATCGGTTGAGTGAGGTCAAACGGCAGCTAGGTGGCCCGGGCGCCTCAACAAAAGTTGCCCGACTCATACTGGAACGCCTGGAAACAGCTTAGAATTGTTTTGGGTTTCAGAATTGTAATTTCCGCATTCTTTGGATACTGGCTGTTAAGATGTTTCTTTTGGGTCAACAGGCGGACGGTATTGAATGGTGAGCGGTTAAATGAAGCGGTGTCATCCGGCAGACCAGTTTTAATATGTTGTTGGCATGGACGACTGCTTTTTCCTGTATTTCAATGGAATAGACACAACTATTATGCCCTTGCTGGGTTAAACAAGGATGCTGAAATCATATCCAAAATTGCCACAAAGCTAGGGTGGAAAATGTTACGTGGGTCAGGTAGTCGAGGTGGCTCTAAGGCCTATATGGAAATGATAAGGGTCCTAAACGACGGAGGCAAACTATTCATCACCCCAGACGGATCACAAGGGCCCGAATATGAAGTTAAGGAAGGCGCTATAAAAAGTGCTTTGCGTACAGAAGCCATTATGGTGCCGGTGTCTGGTCAGGCATCGAGAGCGTGGAAAATAAGGAATTGGGACACGTTTGTGATTCCAAAACCATTTGGACGAATAGTACACGTTGTGGGTGACCCTGTGGACGTACAGGACCTTGCTGAGGGAGACAGCGTTAGAGATGCTATAACAGCTGGAATGATTAAAGCGCAGGAAGAAGCTGATGCGTGGATTAACGGATAGGTTCAAATATATATTCTTCCCCGTAGCTCTTTTTTACTGGGGGTTAACCGCCTGGCGCAATTTGTTCTATGCAATAGGATTCTTCGTAAGCCACCGATTGCCAGTTCCCGTGGTGAGCGTCGGGAACATTACGTTAGGGGGGACAGGCAAAACGCCCACAGTTGTGGCCATTGCCCATATATTGCATAAGCTTGGAAAGCGGCCTTGCATTATTAGTAGGGGTTATATGAGAGAAACAACGGGAACTGTGGTAGTATCAGATGGAGAAAATGTTCTCGTGCCTTGGAATGAAGCCGGCGACGAAGCCTTTCTTATGGCACAACAACTTCCAACTGTGCCAGTGATCGTGGATGAGGTGAGGTACCGAGGGGCTATTTTGGCAATGGAACGTTTTAAATGTGATGTGATTGTTCTTGATGAT
>Ga0209753_1000742_pt1 | contig 13810 bp, 11 predicted proteins | sample METZYME_3_550m_FD_187550 | JGI IMG/M metagenome (GOLD analysis project Ga0209753, IMG submission 187550) | Marine microbial communities from oxygen minimum zone in mesopelagic equatorial Pacific - METZYME_3_550m (SPAdes) (version 2) | ecosystem: Environmental > Aquatic > Marine > Oceanic... | reverse complement strand
GGGTGATCATCTTCGACACCACCCTCCGCGACGGCGAGCAGTCGCCGGGCATCTCCCTGGACGTGGGGGAGAAGCTGGAGATCGCCGAGCAGCTGGCCCGCCTGGGCGTCGACTACATAGAGGCCGGGTTCCCGATCGCCAGCCAGGGCGACTTCGAGGCCGTCCATGCAATCGCCTCATCCATCGAGGGTCCGACCATCTGCGGGCTCTCCCGCACCGCCCACAAGGACATCGACCGGTGCTGGGAGGCCATCGAGCCGGCGGCCAGCCGACGGATACACATATTCATCGCAACCAGCCCGACACACATGGAGTTCAAGCTCAAGATGAGCCCGGCCCAGGTGCTTGCCGAGGCTGCCTCGGCGGTGTCGCGGGCGCGGGAGTACTCCGACGACGTCGAGTTCAGCCCCGAGGATGCCTCCCGCTCGGACTTCGACTTCATGTGCGACGTGCTCCAGGCGGCCATCGAAAGCGGTGCCGGGACGCTGAACATCCCGGACACTGTGGGCTTCGCAACGCCGGTCGAGTGGGCCGAACGTATCCGAGCGATCCGGGCACGGGTGAGCGGTGACTACGTGATCTCAACGCACTGCCACAACGACCTGGGCCTCGCCGTGGCCAACTCACTGGCCGCCGTGCAGGCCGGTGCCCGCCAGGTTGAGTGCACCATCAACGGCATCGGCGAGCGGGCCGGCAACGCGGCCATGGAGGAGATCGTCATGGCCATCAACACCCGTCCTGACACCTACGTCGACCTCCGGGTGGACATCCGGACCGAGGAGTTGGCGAAGTCCAGTCGGCTCGTCAGCCGGCTCACCGGCTACCCGGTCCAGTACAACAAGGCGGTGGTGGGCCGCAACGCCTTCGCCCACGAGGCGGGCATCCACCAGCACGGCATGCTGAACGAACGCACCACCTACGAGATCATGGACCCGGCGGCCGTCGGGCAGGGCGAGACCAAGCTGGTGCTTGGCAAGCACTCGGGCCGGGCGGCGTTCCGCGATGCCCTCCAGAAACTGGGCCACGACATCCACGGCGACGCACTCAACTCGGCCTTTACCAGGTTCAAGGAGCTGGCCGATCGCAAGGTACAGCTCAACGACGCAGACCTCGAGGCCCTGGCCATCGAGGAGATCGGCGGCCGCGTCGACCACGTCTACGAGTTCGTGAGTCTCGACGTACGGGGTGGCACCGCCAGCACCCCGACGGCCGACCTGGTGATGAGGGTGGCCGGCGAGGAGGTCGCGGTCACCTGCGAGGGCGACGGGATGGTCGACGCCTCCTGTTCGGCCGTCAAGGTCGCAACCGGAGTCGAGGGTCGAATGACCGACTACAACGTCACTTCGGTGACCGGCGGCGTCGACGCCCTGGCCGACGTGGCGCTCACCTTCGAGGGCAGCGACGGCGTGAAAGTGTCCGGACGGGGCCTGTCCACGGACGTGGTGGAGGCGTCGGCCCGGGCGTTCATCGGGGCGCTCAACAAGATCGCCCGGATCCGCGAGTCCGGCGAGGATCCCAACGCCGTGGACCGCCCCGGCCACCTCGGCTGAGCGGCATCGGCTGGTTCAAAGGGAGAACCGGCGACCGATAGTTTGAGCCCTATGGCGGTCGATACGGGTGACGAGGGCTACGACGCGTTCCCCCTCCGGTCGTTCCTCGGCTTCGACATCGACGACGGGGTCGACGGCGAGGCCGTGGCCACGCTGGACGTCGATGACCGGCACCTCAACCCGAACGGGGTTGTCCACGGGGGCGTGGTGTTCACCCTGGCCGACACGGCGATGGGTCGGGCCACCTTGTCGGTGCTGGGCGACGGACAGATCTGCGCCTCGATCGAGGTGTCGGTCCGCTACCTGCGTCCTATCACCGGTGGCCGCCTGATGGCCACCGCCCGGGTCCTGCGGGCGGGGCGCCGGATCGTGCACCTGGAGGGCCGTGTCACCGTCGACGGTGACGACCGTCCGGCGGCCGTGTTCCAGGCTTCGTTCGCGGTGCTGGAATCCTGAACCCGTTCTGGGTCAGTTCCAGGGTCCTGCCAACAGGTCGACGACCTGGCGGCGGGCCAGGTCCTCCAGGGCGTTCTCCTGGAGGCGCTGGCGAGAGTACGACCACAGGCCGGTGCCGATGACCAGCGTGCGCTGGATGGGCTGCACGTAGCCGCCGTCCGGCCAGCAGACCACCACGTCGACGTCGGCGGGGATGGCGTCCGGGTTGACCCCGAACTCCTCGGCCCACCAGTGGGCGTCGTCGCGGGGCAGCAGGTCGCACCAGTGGTCCTTCATGGCTGCGTCCACGCCACGTTCGCAGAACATGACCACCGGGCCGCCCATCATCTCCAGGCGTGTCGCCTCGTCGGCCAGCTCGGCCGGGTCCACCTCGGGGCACGGCGGCACCGGCCCGGCGCCCGGCTCGTCGGCGTGGTCGATGCGACCCACCTCGGCCAGCGAGTCGTCGCCCACCTTCAGGACCACCGCTCCGTTCTGGTCGGACGACCAGTCGTTGAAGGGCAGCACGGCCAGGTCCTTCCAGGCCAGGAACGCCCGGTGGTCCCACTCGACGCTGCTATGGCCGCCCCCCATGGACCAGGTGGCCAGGTCGCGTGGGGCGTCCAGGTCGGAGACGTCGAAGAGGGTGACCTTGGTGCCGGTGGTGCGGCCCTCGCCGGTGGCCTCCTGGCCGATGCCCAGCACCCGGTCGGATCCGATCGGATGGAGGTAGCCGCTGTAGCCGGTGATCTTCAGCTCGCCCCGCACGGTCGGAGCCGTCGGGTCCGACAGATCCACGGTGTAGAAGGGATCGGTCTGGCGGAAGGTCACCACGTAGGCGACGTCGCCCGCGTAGCGCACGGCGAAGATCCGCTCGCCCCGGCCCATGTCGCCCACCTGGCCGACCACGTCGAGGGTTGCGTCGTTGCGAGCCAGCACGGTCACCATCGACTCGGCGTCCTCGTCGAAGCGCCACGGTCCGCCGGTGGTGGTGGCCACCCGCAGGTGGCCGGCGTGCTCGGACATGGAGAACTGGTTCAGGAGGTGGCCCGGCACCTCGCCCGATGCCGTGTAGGTGGTGGCGGACGGGTCGGTCACGTCGAACTGGTGGACGGCGGTGTCCCAGTAGTCGTTCCACCACCGCATCCGGGACTCGTCTTCCATCTCCTCGGGGTCGACCCAGGCATTGGTCGTCACGTACAGGTTCTCGTGCCCGGCGTAGACGGTGCTTCCCTCGGCCAGCACGGCGGTGGTGGCCGGAGCGGCCAGTGACCCGTCCAGCGGCACGGTAAGCACCGAGAGGGTCGAGAAGCCGGCGAAGTCGACCGGGCGGGACACGTCGGTGCAGGCGTTCAGTGGTCCCTCGGCGACCGTCCCGCCGCCCGACTCCAGGACGAAGTCGGGCATCCAGTCCGCCAGCACCGTCTCGGCCACCACCTCGCGGTTGAACCTTTCGGCACGCTCCTCGCCGGTCGGGCTGGCCGGATAGACGAACGGCAGCTCGCTCGGCGTGGAGACCACGACGACGCGGGCCGAGCCTCCCACCACACGGCTGGAGACGTGGCGGCCCTGGACGGTCAGCACGTTGGCGATGCGGAGTTCGGACGGATCGGAGAGGTCCACCTCGATCACGCTGGTCAGCGGGCTCCATGCCCCGGGAGGGGAGAGGCGTGAGAGGGCTGGTGACGGACCGGCGGCAGCAGGTTCGTCCGGCTCGTCGCCGTAGGGCTCGATCCCACGACCCTCGTCCAGGTGGGTGTCGGCGATGAGGAAGGCCCGGTCACCGGCCAGCAGCAGGTCGCGGCTCCAGTGTCCCTCCAGGCGCAGCGTGCCGGTCAGCACCGCCGTCGGACCGGACACGTCCACGTGGTGGATGTAATCGTCCTCGACGACCACGATCCGCCGGCCGTCGGTCTTGATGATGTCGGGCTCGTCGATGCCCGCTTCCTGGACGTTCGTCCCCGAGTAGTCGACGCCCTCCTCCATGGAGCGGGCGATGCCGACAGCGGGGGCTGACATGCCACCGTCGTCCCCCGCCATGTCCATGGTCGCCATCTCGGCCATCTCGAGCATGACGGGACCGCCGAACCAGCCACCGCCCAGGCCGTACGGGCCGACCCGCTCTACCGCCTCGGCCTGGAGGTGCCTGAGCAGGTCGTCGCACGCCGTGAACGGAACCAGGCCGGCGGTCAGCTCGGTGCCCGACACGTCCACCACCCCGGTCGTCGTGGGGCCGGTGGTGGACACCACCCTCGGCTCACCCGAACGGCCGAGTTCTCCGGTGTCCGAGCCGCATCCGGCGGCCAGGGTGGCCAGGACCGCCAGTACCGCGCCGGCCAGCCGGTGGCGCGGGATTCGTCGCATCGGGGTCACGCCGCCGTCATGCCGTGGTTGGCATCCAGACCGGTCGGGTGGCCTCGAAGCCGGCGATGTCGTCCTCGTGGCGTAGCGAGATCCCGATGTCGTCCAGTCCTCCCAGGTACCGCTCACGGGTGGCAGAGTCCATCGGGAACGAGCAGGAGATTCCGGCGTCGGGAGCCTCCAACGTCAGGTTGGCCACGTCCACGGTGACCACCAGGTCGGGGTCGGCCTCCACGGCGTCCAGCAGCGCCTCTCCCACCTCGGGGGTCACCTGCACGGGTACCAGGCCGTTCTTGGTGCAGTTGTTCCTGAAGATGTCGGCGAACCGCGGCGACACCACGGCGCCGAACCCGTACTGCTGGATGGCCCACACTGCGTGCTCGCGTGACGAGCCGGTGCCGAAGTTGGGGCCGGCCACGAGCACCACGGCGTCGGTGTAGCGCTCGTCGTTCAGGACGAAGTTGCGGTCGTCGCGCCATTCCGAGAAGAGGCCCTTCTCGAAGCCGGTGCGTTCCACGCGCTTCAGCCAGTCGCTGGGGATGATCTGGTCGGTGTCGACGTCCGAGCGACGCAGTGGCGCCGCCGTGCCCGAGACGATCTGTACGGCTTCCATGATGCTCCTCAGTCCAGGTCGGCCGGCGTGGCGAACCTGCCGGCGATGGCGGTGGCGGCGGCCACGGCGGGCGAGACGAGGTGGGTGCGACCGCCGCGGCCCTGGCGGCCCTCGAAATTCCTGTTGCTGGTGCTGGCGCACCGCTCGCCGGCGGCGAGCTTGTCGGAGTTCATGGCCAGGCACATGGAGCACCCGGGTTCCCGCCAGTCGAAACCGGCTTCGATGAACACCTCGGAGAGGCCCTCGGCCTCGGCCTCGGCCTTGACGGCCCACGATCCCGGAACGACCAGGGTTCGCATGCCGTCGGCCACCCGACGGCCCCTGGCGACGTCGGCCACCGCCCTGAGGTCCTCGATCCGACCGTTGGTGCACGAACCGATGAACACGGTGTCGACGGACACGTCGCGTATGTGAGTGCCGGCGGTCAGGCCCATGTAGTCCAGTGCCCGGCTTGCGGCCTCCCGCTGGCTGGGCTCCTCGAACAAATCGGGGTCTGGGATCGTCGAGTCCATGCGCATCACCTGGCCGGGGTTCGTCCCCCAGGACACGTGGGGGACGATGTCGGCGCCGTCCAGGACGATCTCCCGGTCGAAGACGGCGTCGTCATCGGTGGCAAGGGTCAGCCAGTCGGCAACCGCGGCGTCCCAGTCCGAACCCGATGGGGCGTGGTCCCGACCCTGCAGGTACTCGAAGGTCGTGTCGTCCGGGGCGATCAGCCCGGCCCTGGCTCCGGCCTCGATCGACATGTTGCAGACGGTCATACGGCCCTCCATGGAGAGGCTCCGGATGACCTCGCCGCGGTACTCGATGATCGAGCCGATCCCGCCGCCGGTGCCGAGGCGCCCGATGACGGCCAGGATCACGTCCTTGGCCGTGGAACCCTCGGGCAGGGTGCCGTCCACCGTCACCGCCAACGTGCCCGGTCGCTGCTGGGGGAGCGACTGGGTGGCCAGCACGTGTTCCACCTCGCTGGTTCCGATGCCGAAGGCCAGGGCGCCGAAGGCCCCGTGGGTGCTCGTGTGGCTGTCGCCGCACACGACGGTCATGCCTGGAAGCGTCAGGCCCTTCTCCGGGCCGATGACGTGCACGATTCCCTGACCGGGATCGCCCATCGGGTATAGGCGCACGCCGAACTCGTCGCAGTTGGACCGCAGCGTCTGGATCTGGGTGCGGCTGACGGGGTCGGCGATCGGCTGGTCGATGTCGACGGTAGGCACATTGTGGTCCTCTGTGGCCACCGTCAGCTCGGGGTGGCGGACCGTGCGGCCGGCCATGCGGAGGCCGTCGAAGGCCTGTGGTGAGGTGACCTCGTGGACCAGGTGCAGGTCGATGAAGAGCAGGTCGGGCTCGCCGTCGGCCGACCGCACCACGTGGCGGTCCCAGACCTTCTGGCTCAGGGTCTTCCCGGACATCGGGGCTCCTCAAGTGAATGGGGTCTCGTCAGGATACGGGGCCAGCCGCCGGGGATGCCCGCGCCGGCGGTGGTCAGGCGTCCATGGCCCGGGCGGCCTCGTGGCATGGTGCGACCCTAAGCGGGATACCGTCGCCGACGTGAGCACGCGCACCCTCATCATCTCGGCGCTGGCCTGTGGGATGGTCCTGCTCCTGGCCTTCACCGTGCAGGTTGTGATGGCCCCGTGACCGTCCGGCACGACCTGGTTGTGGTCGGCGGCGGTCCGGCCGGCTACGCCGCGGCCCTCTACGGGGCGGCCGCCGGCCTCGATGTCGGCCTCATCGAGGAGCGCAGCCTCGGCGGCACATGCCTCCACGTCGGCTGTATTCCGGCCAAGGAACTCCTGGAGACCGCCTCGGTGCTGCGGACGGTGCGCAGGGCCGCCGACTTCGGCGTGGCGACCGGTGGCGACGAGCCGACGGTGGACCTGGCGGTCAGCCAGGTGCGCAAGCAGAAGGTCATCGACGGCCTGGTCAAGGGGCTGGGCTCGCTACTGGCCGGACGGGACGTAACCGTCTACGACGGCACGGGCCGCCTCGGCGTCGACCACGTGGTCACCGTCGACGGTTCCGACGGTTCGATCGTGGTCGCTGCCGACCACGTGGTCCTGGCCACCGGTTCATCACCGCGGACCATTCCCGGCTTCGACATCGACGGCGAGCTGGTGGTCACAAGTGACGAGCTGCTCTCCATCGACAAGGTCCCGGACCGGGTGGCGGTCATCGGGGGCGGGGCCATCGGATGCGAGTTCGCCTCCATGCTGGCCGACTACGGCTCGGCGGTCACCCTGCTGGAGGTGGCGCCGGAGATCCTCCCCGGCTGCGACGCCGACGTGGCCAAGGCGGTCCGGCGCTCCTTCAGGCGGCGCCGGATCGACGTGCACTCGGGGGTACCGGTCCACGACCACGACCCGGCCGACGGCGGAACGACGGTCAGGTTCGGCGCCGACTCCACCGTCGAGGTGGACCTCGTGGTGGTGGCCGTGGGTCGACGCCCCCGGGGCGACTCGGCAGGCCTGATAGGCACCCGGGTGGTGGTCGACGAGCGTGGCTTCGTTGAGGTGGACGACCGCCTCCGGACCGGCGAGCCCGGCGTGTACGCGGTGGGCGACGTGGTGGCCACCCCCCAGTTGGCCCACGTCGGCTTCGCCGAGGGGATGTTCGTCGTGAAGGACCTGCTCGGTGAGTCGCCAACACCTCTCGACCCGGCGACCGTGCCGTGGTGCATCTACAGCCATCCCGAGGTGGCGTTCGCGGGGCTCACCGAGGCCGCGGCCATCGAGGCCGGCCACGACGTGGTGGTCAGCAGCCACCGGTTCGCCGGAAACGGTCGGGCCATGATCCTCGGCGACGTGGACGGCCTGGTGAAGGTTGTGGCAGCGAAGGACGCCGACGGCCGGGCGGGCCGGCTCCTGGGCGTCCACATGGTCGGACCGTGGGTCACCGAGCAGCTGGGGCAGGCCTACCTGGCGGTCAACTGGGAGGCCACGGTTGACGAGGTAGCGGAGTTCATCCAGCCCCACCCGACCCTCAGCGAGCTCTTCGGCGAGACGGTGATGGCCCTCACCGGCCGGGCACTCCACGGCTGATCCGATGGCAGACGTCCTCCTCCCGCAACTAGGTGAGACGGTCACGGAGGGAACCATCACCCGCTGGTTCTTCGGCGTTGGTGAGACGGTGCCGGCCGACGCTCCGCTCTACGAGGTCTCGACCGAGAAGGTCGATTCCGAGGTGCCGTCGCCGCTGGGCGGTGTGCTGGTCGAGATCATCGCCCCCGAAGGGGCCACCGTCGCCGTCGGCGCCCTCCTCTGCCGCATCGAACCCGCCGATTCCTCCTCCGTCGCCCCTGCATCGGCCTCCGCCACTCCCACCGTCGCCGACGACGCACCGACCGACGCAGCTGGCGCTACGTCGTCGGTTGGCACGCCGCCGACACCGGCTGGCACTGGTGGTCCGACTGCGACCCGAGAAGTAGGTCTGCAGGGAGGGCGGGCCTCCGGTCGTCTCCTCTCGCCGGTGGTTCGGCGGTTGCTGGCCGAACACGGCCTGGACCCGGCACGGGTCAGCGGAACCGGGCTCGCCGGCCGCCTCACCCGCCGGGACGTTGAGCAGTTCCTACGCGACAACCCCGGCCGGGCCGAACCTTTCAACGGCATCCGGAAGGCCACGGCCAGGCACATGGTGGGGTCCAAGGCCACCTCCCCGCACGTCCTGACGGCCATGGAGGTCGACTTCGACGCCGTCGACCGGCTCCGGTCCGCCGAGAAGGACGCCTGGCGGGCCGCAGAGGGGTCCAGCCTCACCTACCTGCCGTTCATCGTCGCCGCCCTGACCGAGGCGCTGTCCGCGTTCCCACGCATGAACGCCAGCGTCGGCGACGACGAGCTGATCCTGCACGGCGACGTGAACCTGGCGGTGGCCGTCGACCTCGGGTTCGAGGGCCTGGTGGCTCCGGTCATCCGCAAGGTCGGCGACCGGTCCATCCGGGACCTGGCCAGGTCCATCCACGGGGTGGCCGGCCGCGCCCGCGACCGAAAGCTGGTCCCCGACGACCTCGCCGGTGGGACGTTCACCGTGACCAACCCCGGCCAGTACGGCACGCTCTTCCAGTTCCCGATCATCAACCAGCCGCAGGTTGCCATCCTGTCCACCGACGGGATTGCCCGGAAGCCGGCGGTGGTCGTCAACGCGGACGGTGTCGAGTCCATCGGGGTGAGGCCCCTCGGCATCCTGGCCCTGGCCTGGGACCACCGGGCGTTCGACGGCGCCTACGCGGCGGCCTTCCTGCAGGAGATGAAGCGGATCCTGGAGGCCACCGACTGGGTGGCCCGCTGGGCTGACGAGGCCGACGAGGCCGACGGGGCGTGACGACGGGTCGAGGTTCCCGGCCGTTCCGGATCAGGTGGCTGGGGCGCGTCCGCTACCGCGACGCCCTGGCGCTGCAGCGCCGCATCCATGCCACCGCCGGGTCGGTCCCCGATCCACAGGACCACCTGCTGCTGCTCGAGCACCATGCCGTGTACACGCTCGGGGTGCGGGCCACCCTCGACAACCTGCTGCTGCCGCCCGACGAGGTAGGGGCGGACCTGGAGCGGGCGGATCGGGGCGGCGACATCACCTTCCACGGTCCCGGGCAGCTGGTCGGCTACCCGCTGCTCCACCTGCCCGGCAAGCGGGGTGGTGGCATGGCCGACACGGTGGCCTACGTGCGCTCCGTGGAGGACCTGGTCATCGACGTGTGCCGCGACCTGGGCCTCGCCGACGTGGGACGCCTCCAGCCGTATCCGGGGGTGTGGGTCGAGCCGGACGGGCCCCGGCCCCGCAAGGTGGCGGCGATCGGGGTGAAGCTCACCCGGAGTCGCACCATGCACGGCTTCGCCCTCAACGTGGACCCCGACCTGGCGTTCTTCGACCGGATGGTGCCATGCGGGATCACCGGCTACGGCGTCACCTCGCTGGCGGCCGAGGGGATCACCACCACGATGCGCCAGGTGGTCGACCTGGTCGCCGGGCGGGCCGCCGAGCGGTGGGCCGACGGACCGGTCGAGCGGGCTGACGTCGCCTGGGTGCACCGGACCGGGGACCTGAGCCGCTTCAGCCGTGGCGAGGGTGCGGGAGCCCGGCCGCCGGTGGGTCGCAAGCCGGAGTGGATGCGGGTGACGCTGGAGACTGGTCCCGAATACCTGCGCCTCAAGTCCACGATGCGAAGCAGGCGGCTCACGACGGTCTGCGAGGAGGCCGGGTGCCCGAACGTGTTCGACTGCTGGAACGACGGCACGGCCACCTTCATGATCAACGGCGAGCGCTGCACCCGGGCCTGCGGCTTCTGCATGGTCGATACGCGGCGCCCCGACGGGCTGGACCTCGACGAGCCCCGGCGGGTGGCTGAGGCGGTGGCCGACATGGGCCTGCGCCACGCCGTCGTCACGGCCGTGGCCCGCGACGACTTGCTGGACGGTGGCGCGTCCGCCTTCGTGGCGACCATTGCGGCGATTCGCGACCGGAACCCGGAGACCGCCGTCGAGGTGCTCATCCCCGACTGCAAGGGGGATCCCGATGCCCTCCAGGTGGTGTTCGACGCCCGACCCGAGGTGCTGAACCACAACATCGAGACGGTGGCCCGCCTGCAGCGGAAGGTCCGCCCGTCGGCGTCGTACGCCCGGAGCCTCTCGGTGCTGGCCCGGGCCGGCGCTGCAGGCCTTACCACCAAGTCGTCGATCATCGTGGGCCTGGGGGAGACTGACGAGGAGGTCGACGCCTGCCTGGCCGACCTGGCCTCCGTGGGTTGCGACATCGTCACCATCGGCCAGTACCTGCGGCCCACCACCAGCCACCTGGAGGTCGACCGCTGGGTGGAGCCGGCAACGTTCGACCGGTGGGCGGCGGTCGGCCGGGCGCTGGGCATCGGCCACGTGGAGGCCGGACCTCTCACCCGGTCCAGTTACCACGCCCGCCAGGCCGCCGAGGCCGCCGGAGTTCCACCCGTTGTCGACCGGACCGTGCCCGTCGCCCTCTCGGCCCGTCCGGGCTGACCGGCCCGTCGTCTCCCGGCCGCCGCCGTCCCCATAGCCTGTCGCCGTGTTCAGCCAGCGCATCGACCGGGCCCGGGTGGCCATGGCCGAACAGGGAGTCGACGTCCTCCTCCTCTCGCTGGGCGCCGACCTGCCCTACTTCTGCGGCTACGAGGCCATGCCGTTGGAGCGCCTCACCATGCTGATCGTGCCGCGTGACGGCGACGTCCACCTGGTGGTCCCCCACCTGGAGGCGCCCCGCGTCGTCGAGCGTCCCGAGGTGTTCGGGATGGTCACGTGGCGTGACGGCGAGGACCCGATCGCCCGGGTGGCCGACCTGGTGGGCGGCTCGGCCACGGCGGCCATCGGAGACCAGACCTGGGCCGGCTTCGTGGTCGACCTCACGGCGGCCTGTCCCGGCCTGGAGTTCCGCCGGGCGTCCGAGATCACGGCGCCCATCCGGATGGTGAAGGACGACGCCGAGGTGGAGGCCCTCCGCCGGGCGGGGGCGGCGGTGGATCGAATCCTGGCCGACGTGCAGGCCGGCCTCGTGCCGCTGGTCGGGCGGACCGAGGCCGACGTGGCGGCCCAGATCGGCCGGCGGATCCTGGACGAGGGCCACCACAGGGTGAACTTCGTGATCGTGGCGTCCGGCCCCAACGCCGCCAGCCCCCACCACGAACCCGGCGACCGGGTCATCCGGGCTGGCGAAGGCGTGCTGTTCGACATCGGCGGCACCATGGCCGGGCCGGACGACGTGGGCTACTGCTCGGACATCACACGGTGCGTGCACATAGGCGGGCCACCTGCCGGCTTCACCGAGCTGTACGCCGCACTGCAGGAGTCACAGGCCGTGGGCGTGGCGGCGGCCACGGTGGGCACGCCGTGCGAGGACGTGGATGCGGCGACCCGTCGGGTCATCGACGATGCCGGCTACGGGGAGTACTTCGTACACCGGACCGGCCACGGCATTGGCGTGGAGGCCCATGAGCATCCCAACATCGTGGCCGGCAACGACCTGCCGCTGGCGGCCGGTCATGCCTTCTCGATCGAGCCGGGCATCTACGTCCCCGACGTATGGGGTGCCCGACTGGAGGACATCGTGGTGGCCTCCGCCGACGGGCCCGATGCCATGAACCGGATCGACCACGGCCTCGCCGTGGTCGACGGCTGAACGCCCCGGCGGTACCGGGCGCGGCGTGATCGACCTCGACGCAGCAACCTTCCTGCTCCAGTGGGCGGTCGGGGGGCTGTTCTTCCTGTGGGTGACGGGGCGGCGACGCGAGGTGGGCATCGGCTACGGCTGGACGATCCGGATCACCTTCGGCCTCATGGCCGCCGGTGGCCTGGTCGTGGGCGTGGTCATGGACCCGGTGCCCGTCCGGGAGGCGTCAGGAGCAGCGGTGCTCGTCGCCACGGTCGTGGCCATGGTGGTCTCGGTGGTCCGCCGCCGGGCCGGGGTGGCTGGCCAGCGCGGCGTGGAGGAGCGCCGGACGGCCCGGGTGGCGGCGATGACCGGCGTTGACCGCGACCGGGTCACCTTCGACGATTCTGTACGGGAGTTCCCACCGGCGCTGGACCTCGTGGCGCCCGTCCTGGGCCTGGTGGGCCTGGTGGCGGCCGGGGTGGACGCCGGTGACCCGGCGCTGCTGGCCGTGGCCAGGACGCTGGTCGGGGCCCTGTTCCTGGGGGCGGTCACCAGCGCCATGCTGCTCGGCCACTGGTACCTGGTTCAGCCCGGCCTGGCCCGCGGGCCGCTCCTGGAGCTGGTCGCCTGGACGGGCCTGGTCTGGCCGTTCGAGCTGCTCGTCCTGCTTTGGCCGACCGGAATGGTCTCGGTGTTGAACGGGTCCATCCCCGACGGCTACAACGGCCTGCTGGGCTGGTTCTGGGTGGCCTGCACGGTGTCGACCCTGGCGCTCGTGGTGGCGACCCGGGCGGCGCTCACCGAACGGCAGTACTCGGCGGTGATGGCGGCCACCGGCCTGCTCTACCTGGCCATCCTCACCGCCTTCGGCATGGACCTGGTGGCCAGGGCCGCCCTCGCCTGAACGGTGGTACGGCACCGGCTGGGGTCGGGTCGGCCGGTCCGCCCACGGTTAGGATCCGCGGCCTGATGGAGGTATCGGGACGGCGATGAGGGTCTACACGCGTAGGGGCGACGACGGCACGACCGGCCTGTTCCACGGCGGGCGTGTGACCAAGGACTCCCCGCGTCCCACCGCCTACGGCGACGTCGACGAGCTTCAGGCCTTCCTAGGGCTGGCCCGGGCGGCCGCCACCGGCGAACTGGCCGGCATCCTCTTGGGCCTGGAACGGGACCTCTGGCTGGTCATGGCCGAGTTGGCCTGCAACCCCGACCGCCTGGACCTCCTCACCGAGGGCGGCTCGCTGCCCACACCGGAGATGGTGGTGCGCCTGGAGGACCTCATCGACGAGGTGTCGGGTCGCTTCGAGCCGCCCACGGAGTTCGTGGTTCCGGGTGAGGACGAGGTGGCGGCCCGCCTGGACGTGGCCCGCACGGTGTGTCGACGGGCCGAGCGTTCCGCCATGGCAGTCGCCGCCGAAGGGTCGTCGGTGGTGCCGTACCTGAACCGCCTGTCCGACCTGGTATGGACCCTGGCCCGTTGGCAGGAGGGGACCTCGCTGGCCACTCGATCCGTGGCCGACGGTCCGCCCGCCGACCAGGACTGACCAGAACACCGACCGTCGTTCCCGGAGGAGCCCCATGGCCATCCAGTTCTCAACTGCCCGTCGGGCGCCGGAGCGCGCTGAGGTTGTCGCCCACGGCTTGACCACCGATGCCCTCACGGGCGACGCGCCGCTGCCGGCGGGCCTGGACCGCGACGACCTCAAGCGCCTGGGCTTCGAGGCCAAGGTCGACCAGG
>Ga0209753_1000735_pt1 | contig 13864 bp, 12 predicted proteins | sample METZYME_3_550m_FD_187550 | JGI IMG/M metagenome (GOLD analysis project Ga0209753, IMG submission 187550) | Marine microbial communities from oxygen minimum zone in mesopelagic equatorial Pacific - METZYME_3_550m (SPAdes) (version 2) | ecosystem: Environmental > Aquatic > Marine > Oceanic... | reverse complement strand
ACGCGGGGTGTGTGGCCTGTCATGGTGCCGGGATTGCCGGCGCCCCCCGGGTTGGGGATTCAGATGCATGGGCCGATCGTATTGGCGCAGGCCTCGACACCTTGGTTGCAAACGCAACTAATGGTTTTCAGGGCAGTCAGGGGATGATGCCGGCGAAGGGTGGCAACCCATCCCTGAGTGATGAAGAGATTGAGGCTGCAGTCGAGTATATGGTTGCAGAATCGCAGTGATTCGAAAGGGTCGTTTTCGCGCCCACTGATTCAGATCCGCATGGTTTACCATGCTCTCGATGTTTTCAGCTCAATACCACGCTGATCATTTGCTGTTATTCCCGTGAAGGGGTTCCTTTTTTTCTTCTTATTTGCGCTGAGTGGGGTCGAGTCCGCTGCAGTTGTTTCCGAAGGCAACTCGGATCTCTTTGAAAAGCGGCTGTCAAGCACTGCGGCTTTACGAGTCGGGACGTTTAATCAACCCATTCAGGTCGCTGTTCATTTTAGACCCGGCGGTCAGGAGCTTGATCGTCGGCAATCCGATGCGAAGTTCAAGTTGCGTGTTGAGACTCTCGAATCAACCGGAGGTTGCCGTGGCTGTGATCTGCGGGGGGCCGACTTTGATGAGGCTGACCTCAGTGATGCCGACTTGGTGCGGGCCGACCTGACTGCAGTCAAATTGAATCGCGCCATCATGAACGATGTGGACTTGAGTCGGGCGGTGCTCTTTGGTGCAATGTTGGTGAAAACTGATCTTCGACGGGCCAAGTTGATACATGCCGACCTTAGAAAGGCGAACTTACAGGACAGTGATCTTCGTGGTGCTTATTTGTTGTTTGCCAATCTCAGAAAAGCAGATCTTCGAAACGCCCAGCTGCAGCGGGCGTTTTTTGGAGGGGCCGATCTCGCCGGGGCACGACTCGATGGCGCTAATTTAACAGAAGCGGATCTCGAGACAGCACTACTGGAGTCTTCCGATTTGGGAGGTGCTGTGCTGTGTCGCACGATTTTGCCTTGGGGTTTGGAGAATCGGGATTGCCCTTGAACACACTGCGCTTGGACGGTGGTCGTTTGGCGGTCTGCTACAAGCCCAGATCCGGGCTGAGGTGGGGGCTTATCTCGAGTTGGGTATTAAGCGCAGTGTTTGTTTTGTTGGTGCCAGAAATCGCTACAGCGCATGGGTTTGGGCAACGCTACGATTTGCCGATTCCGCTACCGTTCTGGGTGTTTGGCGCGGGTGCGACTATTTTGTTGTCATTTGTGTTGGTCGCAGTTTTCGTTCGAGGGACTGAGGGGTCGTTTCGCTACCCGAGGGTCAATCTGTTTCGCTGGCCGGTTTTTCAAATACTTTCTCATCGGGCGGTGTTGTTTGCTATCCGGATCGGTGGAGTGATAGCGCTTGGCGCTGCCGTCACCGCTGGATTCTGGGGTGATCCGAGTCCTTACAAGAATCTGAGCCCGGTTCTCGTGTGGGTAATCTGGTGGGTTGGTGTGGTGTATGCCTGTGCCCTGATTGCGGATCTGTGGTCCCTCATGAACCCCTTTCGGACGTTGTTCGCCTGGGCAGAAACGATCGTTTCGCGTTGGCTGGGCGGTCGGCACTTGTCATTCGAGCGTCCGTACCCCAAGGCAATGGAAATGTGGCCAGCTGTCGTTGGATTGGTTGTCTTTTTCTGGGCGGAACTTTTGTGGCCGGGAGGCAGTACGCCCCAGAACCTTGCGATTGCTATCACGTTGTATGGTCTTTTTACGTGGATTGGGATGGTTTTCTATGGCCGTGAGGTCTGGTTACAGAATGCAGATCCGTTCTCAGTGGTCTTTGGTGTCTTCGCAAGGTTTGCACCTTTGGAAATGCGGGTGAGATCGCATGACAGTGGGCGGCATTGCCGCGGGTATCTTTGTCGATATCAAAGTGGGGACTGTGTCAACGGATATGTGTGTTTCTCCAAAGCGAGCGCCGATCAGATCGAATGGAACTTAAGACCGCCTGCTGTCGGGTTATTGCAGGAGCGAAGGGTTCCGGTGTCCATGATGGTTTTCGTGTTGATTCTTCTAGCGTCTGTAACTTTCGATGGATTTCTTGAGACACCGCTTTGGATACAGATCCTTGATCGTACTTTGGGTGATGAGATCTTTCTTGTCGGCAATATGGCGTTGATACTATTTCCGATGATCTTTTGCTTGGTCTATCTTCTCTTTTGCTGGATGATGTTCCAAACTGCGATTCTGGCCGGGGGGCATCCCAGCGAATGGAATGTCCGAAGTACGTTGGAGGTCGCCTGCACATTTATCCTCACACTGGTGCCGATTGCCATTGCCTATCATCTTGCGCATTACCTGTCGTTTCTACTGATCACGGGACAGTATCTGATTCCTCTGATTTCCGATCCCCTGGGCTTGGGTTGGGATCTTTTCGGCACGGCAGAGTACCGGACGAACATCGGTGTGTTAAACGCTAAGGTTGCCTGGTATGCGGCAGTATTCTCGGTCGTTTGTGGTCACGTGCTTGCTGTTTACATCGCGCATGGGGCCGCGAAAAGAGCGTTCCGTAATGCCCGTGTTGCTCTGTGGAGTCAGATTCCAATGATCGCACTCATGGTGGTCTATACCATGTTAAGCCTCTGGATTCTGGCCCAACCGATGGTCGGGTGAGGACGATAGGCGGGGCAGCGGGTACCGCGGGTCAATTCTCCGATATAATCTCAGCACCCCACGTATCACCACACAGAGCCAGTACGTCATGGAGCATAAACAAGAACCGGGTGGATTGACCGAGGGTCAAGGCGTCGGTATTGTCGTCGCGATCATCGGAGTTTCAGTTTTTCTGATCGGATTGATTGGCCTTTTCGTTATGTAGTATCTCCCTCGCTGGTTTGGCCGCCCTGGGATGTTGGTACCGTGGGGAGCTGGGGCACTGATTTTGTATTAAGTCTGCCAGCAAACATCGGTCTTCGCGTATTTTCCAACGTAGGAATTAATTCTTTTTTAGTCGCAGCAGTTTTTTACCCCACTGGATAAGCGGTGGGATGAAGGCAAAACCCATCGCGTTTAGCAGCCAGCGGTCCTCCGTGAGATAGATGCGGGTGATGATACCGGCAAAGAGAATCAGGCACGAGAGTGTCAAAGCGGTCTTCATGGGGGCGTCAACCTGACGCAATAACGGCAATATCCGGTAGATATACTGACGGTATTTGTTTCCCCATCGAATAATGTCCGGGTGAAGCGCAAGTAATAAAGAAAACGAAAGCAACACCAGAGCCAAAATTAGATAGTCCATGACACACTCAATCAGCGATTCGTAGAGCGTTGCGAGTCAGAATGTGTCGAACTGGGGATTTGCGAGATGTTTAATGACACATTTTTCGCGAGGCATCAAGGGGCAATCAATTTGGCCAACGTGAATTCGGGGTCAGCTGTGCCTCAATTTTTTCGCCCTTTAAGGAGTTGTCGAATCGGGATACGCTCTTTCCAGATGAGGCCCACAAGAAACGGAACAGCAGCAGCGCTTAGGCCCGCATAGATCCACCGCAGATCATGGGTCAGTATGAAGAGTCCCAAACCAATCACCGCCACTAGGAGGCTTAGGGAAATTCGACTTCGCATCACGGGGCGCTACCGCTTAGGGTGCCGAGGAAAGAATGACGAGATCAATGGCAGAAGCATTGGCGAAAAACGGATAGATACAGCCGACTAGGGAGACTAGAAGCAGTGCGATAATAGCAAAACGCATTTCAGGTTCTAAACGTTTGTGAAAATTTGACTGCAGATTAATGTATTCGTAATACTAAAACTGAGGAACTATTTTACATGCGGGTCGTCGTCTGAGCCTTTCCACACCACTTTCCAGGTGATCCAGAATACGGCTACGCAGACAACAATGCCAAAGAGCACCAGCACTAAGGAAGAAATAGACATGCCACCATTGTATTTTATTTTGAGGCCAGGAGTAGGTTGGGCACTCCTTATCGATGGATCGCCGATGAGTTGGGAATGAAAGACGCAACTTTTTCAGTTGGTCAGCTGGTATGGCATCGTCTTTTTCATTACCGCGGCGTGGTGTTTGATGTTGACCCGATCTTTCTCGGCAGCGAAGAATGGTATGAGCAAGTGGCAAAGTCGTGCCCACCAAAGGATGAGCCGTGGTATCACGTGCTGGTGCATAACGCAGTGCACCAGACCTATGTTGCCGAGCGCAATCTCGATCAGGACGACTCAGGCGAACGAATTCAAAATCCAGGAATCGAAGCAGTTTTCAGTGGTTTCGATGGGGAGCGCTACTCTTCCCGCGCACGTTCGAATTGATGATTGCTTAGTGAGGGTTGGGAGTGGAAATTCGCGCGTGAACCGCAGCGAGAATTGCAGCTAACTCTCCGGTGCCACTGTCGGCGGCTCGACCGGCCAGGTCTTCCACAATTCTGCGCACTAATGCCGGCCCATGATAGGCGAAGCCCGTGTATAACTGTACTAGGGAAGCGCCAGCACAGAGTTTGGACCAGGCATCCTCTGGGTCGAAGATGCCGCCACAGCCGATGATGGGCAGGCTGCCGCGCAGGTGTTGATAGAGCTGCCGAACAATTTCTGTCGAGGGTTTTAGCAACGGCCTGCCGCTCAGGCCCCCATCTTCGCTGGCCAGCCGAGTACCAGCAATCACTCCAGGTCGCAGGCGAGTCGTGTTCGTGGCGATCACTCCGTCCAGTTCGAACGCCATCAGTGTGTTCGCGATGCGTTGAATCTCTTCTCGGTTCAAATCTGGACTGAGCTTGATTGCAATCGGGGTGTACAAGCCATGTTGCTGCGCCAATTGAGCTTGCTCGTCCTTGAGTTGTTGCAAAATTCGACTGAACAGAGGTTCTGCCTGCAGTTCGAAAAGTCCGGTGGTATTCGGAGAGGAAATATCGACAGCCACGTAGTCGGTCACTGTGTAGACAGCTCGCAGGCAGGTACGGTAATCACGTATTGCTTCCTCTACCGGCACATCCGAGTTCTTACCGATGCTGATTCCAATTCGAACATGGCTACGATGGCCCGATAGGTTCTTAAGAAATTCGTTAAGTCCTGCATTATTGAACCCCATTCGGTTAATCAGGGCTTCTTCATTTATGAATCGAAATAGTCGTTTTTTCGGGTTTCCCGTTTGTGGCAGCGGCGTAACGGTGCCGAGTTCAAGAAATCCAAAACCGAGCGCACCGAGCCCATCAACCGCACGGGCATTCTTGTCTAGCCCCGCAGCAAGACCGACAGGGTTCGGGAAATCGATTCCCATGACTCGAGCGGGGCATAACGGCAGTTTGCCGCGAAAGTATTCCGCTAGATACTGATCGAAGGGGTGGGTCTTCCCGAGCGCACCGAGCACAGCCAACGTGATCCGTTGACTATATTCCGGATCGAGTTTGAACCACAGTGCACGCAGTGCCCGAAAAGTCTCTGGCATTTAGAACGCCTCATCGTGTTGCATCAAACGCCACCTGCCACGGGGTAATCGTCCAAGAAGGATGTTGCCTATCCGGGTCCGGGTGAGCGACACCACCTCAAGGCCGACGAGTTCACACATCCGTCGTATTTGTCGGTTCCGGCCTTCGGTCAGGACGAATCGCAGTTGGTCGGATTTGTTCTGAACGACATCTGCTTTCCTGAGTTTTTTCCCATCGAGTTCCAATCCCTCCCGAAGAGTATCAAGGGCCGACTCGACGATCTTGCCGCGAACTCGCACGACGTACTCTTTGGACATTGGGTGTTCTGGATGGATCAATTGACGTGCAATCACCCCATCCTCGGTCAGAACCAGCAATCCGCTGGAGTCGATATCGAGCCGACCCGCGACGTGGATTGCGGCCCGGTGTGGAGACTGGCGCTCAATTGAACGGGGTTGGCAATGCCGATTGGCCGCACAGATCAGGCTCCGCGCATCGCGGTATCCTTTTTCGGGTTGTGTGGATACGTAACCTGGAGGCTTGTTCAATAACACGGTGACCAGACGTTGGCGGGCCCGAAGTGCTTGGGGGGCGAGGGTGATTTGTACGCTGGGATCAATTCGGGTCCCGAGTATAGACACCACTTTGCCATCAACTTCAACCAGACCTTGTCGAATCAACTCATCGGCTTCCCGTCGAGAACACAGCCCCCGATCAGCCATTACCTTGGAAAGACGAATTCCGGCCATTGACTGAGATTCTGTCAGGGGAGCACACCAATCATTTTTTCGACAGGGACTCATGTACTGCCGTAATGGCGTTACCGATATATTGTGCAGGACTTAGGCGAAGCAGTCTTTCACGGGCATCGTCGGGGATCGGTAGCTGGCTGATAAAGGTATGCAAAACCTCCGCATTGATTGGGTCTTGTCCCCTGGTCAGTACTTTTAGTTGTTCATAAGGCTCAGGGATCCCATAGCGGCGCATCACCGTTTGAATGGCTTCAGCCAGCACCTCCCAAGATTGCTCCAACTCAGTCTCCAGTACTGACGGATTGAGCTCAAGTTTATTCAGACCTTTTAGGGCGGTGCAGTAGGCCACCAAACTGTATCCCATTGCGATACCCAGGTTTCGCAAAGCAGTGGAATCGGAAAGGTCGCGTTGCTGTCGACTGACTGGGAGTTTTTCTGCGAGATGCCCGAGCAGTGCATTCGCCAAGCCAATGTTGCCTTCTGAATTCTCAAAATCAATGGGGTTTACTTTGTGCGGCATAGTGCTCGATCCCCCCTCGCCCGGTACCGCCCGTTGCTGGAAGTAGCCGAGCGATATATAGGCCCACAGGTCACGATCCAGGTCAAGCAGCACAGTATTCACGCGCATCAGGGCGTGGCAGAGTTCCGCAATTCCATCGTGGGGTTCGATTTGAGTCGTCATGGTCTGGTAGCTAAGACCCAGCTTCTCCACGAACGAACGTGAAACAGTTGGCCAGTCCACCTCAGGGTAGGCAACAATGTGCGCGTTGAAGTTGCCGACCGCTCCGTTGCACTTCCCATAGGTCGGCGTGGCCTCAACGGCGCGGGACCCGGCATTTAGTCGTATAACAACGTTAGCCAATTCCTTTCCGACTGTCGTGGGGCTTGCCGGCTGGCCATGCGTACGGGCCAACATCGGTTGTTCGGCGTATTCGATTGCAAGGGCTTCAAGGCGTTCCGTGATCTGGTCAATTGCCGGTAGCAATACGTTGTTTGTCGCTTGTTTCAGCATCAAGGCATAGGCAAGATTGTTAATGTCTTCTGAGGTGCAGGCGAAATGAACGAATTCTGACACTGCGGCCAGCTCGGATTGTTTCGACAGTTGTTCTTTGACAAAGTATTCAACAGCCTTGACGTCGTGGTGGGTTGTGCTTTCTATATCTTTGATACGCTCAGCATCGGCCAGAGAGAAATCACGGACGATACTATCGAGGTATTCGAGTGCGGTTTTTGAAAAGGGTGGCACCTCCTCGATGTCCGGATGGGCGGCGAGCGCCTGTAACCAGCGGATTTCTATTTGCAGTCGGCGGTGGATCAGGCCGAACTCGCTGAAGATTTTCCGGACGTCTTTTGTGTACTCAGCATAACGCCCATCAAGCGGTGACAGCGCCGTGAGTTGAGAGAGAGGTGGATCGCTGTTTTGGGTCATGTACGGAGTTGCAGCAGGGAAATACGAGAAAATACTACCACAGCAATTGTGGCGTTCGATGGTCGATGTCGCGAGTTAGCCCAGGCACATGTGCGTTCTTCGGGATGCCTTTTCGGGAACGATCTCGGCTGTCAGTGATTGGGGCGAACACCATCGTCTTCTGGTTGTGGTACATCGGCACTCAACAATACTGCGAGCCAGCGACTTTGTGGACTGTACTCAAAAGCGATCTTAACCAGCATCGTAAGGGGTACGGACAGGAACATCCCGACCGGGCCGAAAACCCAACCCCAGAACACCAGAGAAAGAAACACCACCAACGTAGACAGATTCAGTCCGCGACCCATGAAACGCGGTTCCAACAAGTTGCCAACAATGACATTAATGACGAGGTAGCCCGCTGCAATGAGTGACGCGCTGGCGAGGCCCACATCGAGAAGAGCCAGAACCACGACCGGGATCGCTGCAATGAGTGACCCTATGATTGGGACAAAATTAAGAAAAAATGCGATCGACCCCCACAGCAAGGCAAACTCTACGTTCAAAATTGTCAGCCACACACTGACGAGGACGCCGGTCAGCAAGCTCGTACCGGTTTTGATAACCAGATAACTCTTTAGTGCGTCCATAAAACCCGAAAAGTTGATGAAGGTTTTCTCGGGATCGGGGAGAATGGATCTTAGCTTGGCTGGAATTACAGTCGCTTCCAGCAACAGAAAAAAGACCATGAAGATAATCAAAAGGCTGTCCGAGAGAATGCCTCCAAAGCCAGTCAACAGGCGTCCGAAGAACTGTGCTGCCGCCTTCGGATCGACCCATTCGGTCACTCCTGCGGGGGGTAAATCAACACCGCGCTCGCGTAAATAAGCCACCGTTAACTCGAGGGTAAGTCGAAGTTTCTGTTCGTAAACAGGCAGTGCACTGCTCAGTTCATTGATAGAGGAGCCAATGAGTGACCCCACTATCGCGACAATACCAACGAGCAAGATCACGATTAAGCCTAGCGCTATACCGGTGGGCATGCGTCGATTCCGTAGCCATAACATCGGCGGCGTTGCGAGCATGGCAAGGAACATGGCAACGAGCAGTGGCACTATGATGGTGCTCGCTGCTTTGAGGCCCGCAATGACAACGATCAGCGATGCAAGAACAAGTAAAGTGCGAACGCCGCTGGCAGAGTGAAGGGGAGTATTCAAAACGGTCTTCGCAGGTTCTGGGGTACCTTGTGTTCCATTAGGAAAGCGTTTTTAGTCGATTACGGCACCGGCGTTCAATGCGCTGCAACTCACGCAGTGTTGCATCAATATCGGTACGTTGTTGCTTCAAAACACTGCGACGTTCCCGAATGCTGTCGAGAAACGACGCCAATTGCCCCGTCTCCCCTTGATCCGAATCGTAGAGTTCAATGATGTCAGAAATTTCGCTTAGTGATAGTCCCAAACGTTTGCCACGCAGGATTAATTTTAAGCGAATGTAATCCCTTCTTGCATAAATTCGTTGGCGACCATTTCGTCGCGGCTGCAACAAGCCTTCGTCTTCGTAAAATCGAATAGTCCGGGTCGTGATGTCAAACTCGCGAGCCAGTTCAGAAATCGTGTAAAGATCAGCCATCGGCTCGACTTTAGAAATCGGTGTGTGGGTACATGAGACTGCAAAGAAATTATACCTTCAATTGACGTTTACGTAAACGGAAACTAAACTTTCTGAACACTCATTCTGTGCTTCCGGTTATGCCTGCCAATCCTGGTCTTTCTTTGCAAGAGACGATTCGTCCTGTCCCGGAGATGGGCCATCGGCTTCGTTTTGTCACTGCAACCAGCTTGTTTGATGGTCATGATGCGTCGATCAACGTGATGCGAAGAATCCTTCAGGCCTCGGGTGTTGAGGTGATTCACCTTGGCCACAACCGATCGGTGCGTGAAATTGTTGATGCGGCGATTGAGGAGGACGCCGACGGCATCGCCGTTAGTTCCTACCAAGGTGGCCATACCGAGTTTTTCAAATACATGATCGACATGCTTCGCGAACGAAACCGAGCAGAGATTCGGGTATTTGGCGGCGGTGGCGGCGTGATCGTAAATCGGGAGATCCGTGAACTTGAAGCTTATGGTGTCACTCGAATTTACTCCCCAAGAGACGGTCAAGTGATGGGGCTCCAGGGCATGATTGATGACATGTTGGAGCGAACTGAGTTTGACCCAAAACTGGATCACATTACCGACCTAAGTGTTTTGCGTACCGGAAATCGTGGTGAACTGGCCCGCATGATTACGGCCATCGAAAACCAGTTGGTTGGGTCACCATTGTTGGAACAACTGGAAAAAGAAATTAAGGACACGACGACTGTTCGTGCACCTGTCATTGGCATAACTGGCACTGGCGGCTCCGGCAAGTCCTCGCTCACCGATGAACTGGTTTTACGCTGGCGTCTGGATCATAGCGATATGCTCCAAATTGCTATTCTCGCCATCGACCCGTCACGGAAAAAAACAGGGGGTGCGTTGTTGGGCGATCGTATTCGTATGAATGCAATCGAGGGCAATCAGATATTCATGCGGTCGCTTGCGACTCGCTCGTCAACGTCGGAGACCCCGGCTCAACTTCTCCCAATCATCCAAGCCGTCCAACTGGCTGGTTTTGATCTTGTGATCGTGGAAACTCCGGGGATCGGCCAGGGGGACTCGGAGATAACGTCGTTGACCGATCTGTCGTTATACGTGATGACGCCCGAATTTGGTGCGGCGAGCCAGCTCGAGAAAATCGATATGCTGGACTATGCTGATTTCGTTGCAATCAACAAATTTGATCGCAAAGGGGGAGAAGATGCCGTGCGCGACGTGCGCAAACAACTCCAGCGAAATCGATCCGCATTTGATCAGAAGTTATCTGAAATGCCGGTATTTGGCACCGTTGCATCGCACTTCAACGATACAGGCGTATCGGAACTCTATATGGCCATCCACAGTACTTTGGAAACTCGCGGCATGGCTGTTCGCCCCGGGAGTTTTAGTGAGCACGGCGTACCAGAATCCGATCCATATGGGGTCATCGTCCCGGTTCGCCGACGCGGTTATTTGGGTGAAATTGCAGAAACCATTCGCGAGTACCGATTAAGAGTTGAATCGTCGGCGGGAATTGCCCGCCAGCGTCAGCAACTAGAGGAAAGCGCCAAAATCTTGGAAGAAGCTGGCCAATCGAGTGTAGAAGTGCAGGTATTAGCTGAAGCGCGTGAAAGGGCGCTCGATAAGGATGCCAGAGCGTTGTTACTGGGATTCCGGGAATTGGAAGAGCATTACAAAGTACGCGGAGCCGCTGACGAGCCGTCCGATTCAGAAAGTGACTCTCCTGTTTTCTTTACCTCACTTTCAGGGACCCGTTTGCCAAAGATCAGTTTGCCACGCTACACCGATGACGGTGACCGGCTGCGTTGGTTGATGCTCGAAAATGTACCCGGAAGATTTCCGTTTACTGCGGGGGTATTTCCGCTAAAGCGCACAAACGAAGATCCAACTCGCATGTTTGCAGGAGAAGGAGATGCTTTTCGTACCAACCGGAGATTCAAGCTCCTATCCAAGGATTCAAAAGCCAAACGAATTTCCACCGCGTTTGATTCGGTCACGCTCTATGGGTCGAATCCAGATCCCCGGCCAGATATTTACGGCAAGGTGGGCACATCGGGTGTATCTATCGCCACTTTGGAAGATATGAAAGTTCTATATGACGGCTTTGATTTATGTGACCCACTGACTTCAGTCTCGATGACAATTAACGGGCCGGCGCCGGTTATCCTGGCGTTCTTTTTAAACACGGCGATTGAGCAACAAATGGCGCACTATCGCGGTGAAAATGGGCACGATCCCGACCCGAGCGAAGGGGATCGGATTCGGGCATGGGCGCTGGAGAATGTTCGAGGAACGGTTCAGGCCGATATTCTTAAAGAAGATCAGGGTCAAAATACCTGCCTGTTCTCTACCGAGTTCAGTCTGCGTATGATGGGTGATATCCAGCAGTATTTCATTGACCACCAAATTCGTAACTTCTACTCGGTCTCGATTTCGGGGTATCACATCGCAGAAGCGGGGGCCAATCCAATTAGCCAGTTGGCATTCACTTTGGCTAATGGATTTACCTATGTCGAGGCGTACTTGGCCCGAGGAATGAAAATCGATGATTTTGCTCCCAACTTGTCGTTCTTTTTTTCAAACGGGATGGATCCAGAATACACAGTAATGGGACGGGTCGCCCGACGAATCTGGGCTATTGCGATGCGAGAACGATATGGTGGTAGCGAGAGAAGCCAAAAACTCAAATACCATATACAGACATCGGGCCGATCGTTGCACGCACAGGAAATGAGTTTTAACGATATCCGAACGACATTGCAGGCGCTGATTGCGGTCTACGACAACTGCAATAGCTTGCATACCAATGCGCATGATGAGGCAATAACTACGCCAAGCGAGTCGTCGGTGCGGCGCGCCCTGGCAATTCAGATGATCATCAATCGAGAGTGGGGCCTCGCCAAGAGTGAAAATTCAAATCAAGGGAGTTTTGCCATAGAGGAACTGACAGATTTAGTCGAGGAAGCGGTGCTAGCGGAATTTGAACGTATCAGTGATCGCGGGGGTGTATTGGGGGCGATGGAGACCGGTTACCAGCGTGGAAAGATCCAAGAAGAATCACTGTACTACGAGCAGCGCAAACACGATGGCAGTTTCCCCATTGTTGGTGTGAATACCTTCCTGAAAGAGGAATCCTCGAACAATGAGGAAGTTGAACTGTCCCGGGGAACAGACCAAGAGAAGGATAGTCAGCTGAAGCGACTCTCAGATTTTCACGAAACCCACGGACACCAGGCCGAACTGGAACTTGCGGCTCTAAAACGCGTTGCGCTCCACGGAGAGAACACGTTCGAGCAGTTGATGTCAGCAGTTCGCTGTTGTTCACTCGGTCAGATTACATCAGCTTTGTTTGATGTTGGTGGAAAATACCGTCGCAATATGTAGTCGCCACACAGAGGACAAAAAATTCCTATTGTGCCGATCGTTTGTCGCGATCTTTTTGAATCCAATCTGTAAGAAAGAAATGTGTTAACTCAAGAAGTGAGAACTGCTTGATGTCAGCAAATAATTTGATGCGGAGAAATGTCGTCATTTTGGCGATTTGTCTGGCCTTGATGATGTCGGCCACCTCGCTTGTGATCATCACTTCTGCACTGGCTGGGGTGATATTGGCTCCAAGTAAGATTTGGGCAACCGTGCCGCTCGCGTGTATGTTTATTGGCAGTTTGTCTTGCGCTATTCCGGCTTCTTTGTTGATGAAAAGAATCGGTCGACGGGCCGGCTTCTCGGTTGGACTTGGTTTCGCGTTGGCTGGTGCCCTTATTGCTACGCTGGGATTGTTGGAAAATAGTTTTCTCGTGTTCTGTGTTGGCTCGCTGTTTATTGGATTATTTAATGGATTCGGGCAGTTCTATCGGTTTGCCGCGGCTGACGCAGCAAGCGAGGCCTATCGTAGTCGTGCGATTTCCTGGGTTATGGCGGGTGGGGTTGTTGCTGCCTTTGTGGGTCCCAACCTCGCCAATTGGTCGCAGCATCTGATGGTTGGTACTCGCTTTGCCGGCTGTTATGCGAGTTTGCTTGTGTTGTATTTGCTTTCACTGATTTTGATTGCTTGGATTCGGATCCCTAAACCGTCAGTCGAAGAGCGAAGTCAGTCCGGGCGCCCGCTTTCCCAGATTGCGATGCAACCGATTTTTGTGGTGGCGGCGCTCAGCGCCGTGGCTGCTTACAGCGTGATGAACTTGATCATGACGTCAACGCCACTCGCCATGGACAGTTATGGCCATCATTTTGAGCAAACAACCCGGGTAATTCAGTGGCACATATTGGGGATGTATGCCCCATCTTTTTTGACCGGCCACCTGATCCGGCGTTTTAGCTGCACACGGGTAATGATTGTCGGTACATTTTTTCTCGGCCTGTGCGTGGTCGTGAACTTACACGGACAGAATATCCCACATTTCTGGCTGGCTCTGGTGCTGCTTGGTTTGGGCTGGAATTTTCTTTTCATCGGTGGCACCACCTTGGTTACTGAGACGTATTTGCCGGCGGAGAAAGCAAAGACGCAAGGCCTGAATGACTTTCTCGTATTCGGCATGGTGGCGTTAACTGCACTCACATCTGGCGTGTTGCACCAATGGTTGGGCTGGTTGACGCTCAACATTGTGGTTGTACCGATGATTATTGCTGCGTTGATTTCGGTAATCTGGTTGGACCGTGT
>Ga0209753_1000732_pt1 | contig 13881 bp, 8 predicted proteins | sample METZYME_3_550m_FD_187550 | JGI IMG/M metagenome (GOLD analysis project Ga0209753, IMG submission 187550) | Marine microbial communities from oxygen minimum zone in mesopelagic equatorial Pacific - METZYME_3_550m (SPAdes) (version 2) | ecosystem: Environmental > Aquatic > Marine > Oceanic | place... | reverse complement strand
CGGCTTGGCGGCGGCCGGCTTGTTTTACCTCGTGGGCCTGCTCGAGGAGCGCACCGGCTTGCGCGGGCGGAATGACTTCGGCGGACTCAGCGCTGTCACTCCCCGGTTCGCGGCGGTGTTTTTCATCCTCACATTCTGCTCGCTTGGCCTGCCGTTCATGGCGGGATTCGCAGCGGAGTTTTTGATTTTCAGCGGCACTTTCGCCGTCGCACCGGGTGTAACGGTCGCGGCGACGCTTGGCCTGCTGGCCACGGCGGTGTTCCTGCTCACGATGCTGCAACGCGTATTCACCGGCCCCACGAATGAACGCCACCTGTCGATGCCGGATCTCTCACGACGCGAAACGCTCATCGTGGTTCCGTTGTTGATTCTCGTTTTCTGGGCCGGCATCTCGCCCAAGACCTGGCTGCTGTTCAGCCAACTCATCCCCTGACATGACCGCGCTGCTCACCATCATTTTGAGTTTCATCGGCGCACTGGTGTGCGGGCTGATGCCATCGAGTGCGCACCGGCGCATCCGCTGGGTGGCACTGGCTGTCGCGGTGGCCGGCCTGGTGGTGTCGATGGTATGTTGTGTGAATTATTCTGAAATAGAAGGCGGTTTCAATAAGGACTTGATCAACGAACAATGGATTCCATCTCTAAAAATCCATTTCATCATCGGCTACGACGGCATCAGCCTGCCGCTGCTGCTGGTGACCGGCTTGGTGGCGGTGTGTGGTGTGTTGTTCAGTTGGACTCTCGAGTCGCGTGCCAACCAGTTTTACGCCTTTTACTTTGCGCTGATCGGCGGCGTGTATGGTGTATTCCTGTCGCTTGACCTGTTTCTGCTGTTTGTGTTTTACGAGATCGCGGTGGTGCCAAAATATTTCCTGATCACCATCTGGGGCGGCGCACGGCGGCAGTTCGCGGCGATGAAGCTGGTGCTCTATTCCTTCGGCGGCAGCGCGCTGGTGCTGCTGGGAATGCTGGCGGTTTTCTTTTTGGCACACGACCCCAGCGGCGAGGCGCTGAAGACGTTCAACTTGTTGGAACTGCAGCAGGGACAGGTGCCGGCAGCGGCTCAGCAATGGATTTTCCCGCTGATTTTCGTCGGCTTCGCCATAATGGCCGGTATGTGGCCATTCCACACCTGGGCACCGACCGGCCACGTGGCCGCGCCGACGGCGGCAAGCATGCTGCTAGCCGGTGTGGTGATGAAGCTCGGCGCTTACGGCTGCCTACGCGTGGCCGTCGGGCTGTTGCCAGCGGGCGCTCAAGCCTGGGCACCGTGGGTGGCGGTGGTGGCGCTCATCAACATCGTCTATGGCGCACTGGTGGCGCTGAAGCAGGACGACTTCAAGTACGTCATCGGCTACTCGAGTGTCAGCCACATGGGCTTTGTGCTGCTGGGCATCGCCACGCTGAACCTCACTGGAATGACCGGCGCGGTGCTGCAGATGTTCTCCCACGGCGTGATCGGCGCACTGCTCTTCGCGCTGGTGGGCACGGTGATTTACACCCGCACCAAGACGCGTATGCTCGATGAACTGCACCGGCTGATCGACCGCATGCCGGGTATCGCGTGGGTGTTCATCGTGGCAGGCTTGGCCTCGATGGGGCTGCCGGGATTTAGTGGGTTTGTATCCGAGTTGTACGTGCTGATCGGCGCGTGGGGGACACTCTCGGGATGGATCGTGGCCGGCGCTGGGTTGGGCATCCTGGCGACATTCGGCTATACGCTGGTGAAAATTCACGAGGCCTTTTTCCGCGAACGAAAAGTGCCTGATGCCGGCCAAGTGGAGACAGGATATCCGGAGATGACGCTGCCGGAGAAAGCCGGCGTGATAATATTGCTGGGCGCGTCGCTATTGATCGGCCTATGCCCCTGGCTGTTGACGGACAAGATTTCCCCCAGTCTAAAACTCCTGCTAGAGCGCTTGCCCAACTGACGAGGCGACATGGATTATCAACAGCTACTCTTGGCCCTGCTCCCCGACCTGCTGGTCGTGGTGGCTTTGTTCGCTGCGTTGGGGGTGGATTACTCGCGCCTGCGCGGCAGCCGCTTGGCCAAGCGCTACCAGATGGCCTGCCGAATTTCTGCCGCAGGGCTGATCGCTGGGCTGGCGGTGCTCATGTTGCAGATCGCCGGGACGATGACCGTGATGGAATCGACCGCTGACGGCCAACTGGTGCTGACCCGCGGCACACTGACGTTGAAGGCGCTGCTTTACGCCATGGGGCTGGGCGTGTTGCCCTTGGCCAAGCGCGACCAAGTCACCCCGCAGGTGAGTGAGTATTTTGCGCTCCTGCTGCTGGCCACACTGGGGATGGGATTCGTGGTGAGCAGCCGCAACCTACTCGGAGCGTTCGTCGCGCTGGAACTGGTTAGCCTTAGCCTTTACGCGATGACGGTGCTAAATCAGGCCAAGCGCGCCTCCGCCGAGGCTGCCCTTAAATACCTGACCTTCGGCGCGGTGGCGTCCGGCTTTCTGCTGTTCGGCTTGAGCTACCTTTACGGTGCCACCGGCCAACTCGACCTCACCCAAATGACTGACCTGCAACACTCGCCGTTGTTGGTGCTGGCCTACCTGCTGATCTTCGTGGGGCTGGGATTCAAGCTGGCTCTGGCGCCGTTTCACCTTTGGGCACCGGATGTTTACCAAAACGCGCCGACGCCGGTGGCCGGCTGGATCGGCAGCGGTTCCAAAATCGCAGCCGCCGCACTTTTAGTGGCGATGTTGCAACCTGTTTTCACTTCGCCAGAATTGAAAGCCGAACTGATCCCCGCGCTCGCCGCGCTGGCGGTGGCCAGCATGGTGGTCGGCAACCTCGGCGCGCTGCGCCAAACCAACCTCAAGCGACTTCTGGCCTACAGCGCCATCGCCAACGCCGGCTATCTGCTGGTGGGCGTGGTGGCTTTCAGCGCAGCGGGAAACACTTCCGTGATTTTTTACATTCTGGTCTATTCGCTGGCTAGCCTCGGCGCCTTCGGGGTGGTCGCTGTGCTGACCGACACGCTGGGCCGTGACGCGGAGATCAGCGATTTCAACGGCTGCTGGAAAACAACGCCCGGCTTGGCAATGGCATTTTTGGTTTTCGTGCTATCGCTGGCCGGCATCCCGCCGCTGGCCGGGTTTCTTGGGAAATTTTACCTTTTCTTCGCCGCTATCGGGGCCGCGCCGGAAGCCGCCGCTTGGTACGACGGATTTTACTGGCTTGTCGCCTTCGCCCTCATAATGAGCGTAGTTTCGCTCTACTACTATCTCCGCGTGCTCAGAGCCTTCCTCGTGGCTCCCGCGGACGATGAGGTCCCGGTGAAAACAGGATGGGCGGCTGGGATCACACTCTGCGTGCTAGCGATCGCTGTCTTGGCGCTTGGCCTCTGGCCGGAACCGCTCCTGACTCTCTTGCGTCATTGATTCACGCCTGGCCAACCGCTTGACCACAGGCAACTTATCTAACCAACAGCGAGTGCGCTGCCCTGGGTGAGGGCCGCGGAAAGCCGGCTGGAGCCGGTGAGATACCGGTCGATGGCGTGGGCAGCGCCGCGGCCTTCGTTGATGGCCCAGACGACGAGTGACTGGCCGCGGCGGCAGTCGCCAGCCACAAACACGCCCTCAAGATTGGTGGTGAATTCACCGTGCTCCCCGATAAAGGTCTGCCAATTACCACGCGGGTTCTGGATCTCGAGCCCGAGTATTTCCCCGACTTCGAGTTCCGGGCCGACAAAGCCGGTGGCCAACAATACGAGATCCACCGGCCATTCCTTTTCACTGCCCGCCACCTCGCTGAACGGCGCGCCGCCCTCTATCGGCTTGGACCAGTCGACCTCAACGGTTTTTACGCCCTTCACATGGCCGATTTCATCGCCGACAAATTCCTTCGCCAAAACGTGGTACGCGCGCGGGTCGTTGCCGTGCTTGGCTTTATTCTCGGCGTGCGAATAGTCGAGGCGATAAATGCGCGGCCACTGGGGCCAAGGGTTGTTCGCAGCGCGCTCCGCGGGCGGTTGGTCGAGCAGCTCGAAGTTCACCACGCTCTTGCAGCCGTGACGCAGCGAGGTGCCGATGCAGTCCGCGCCGGTGTCGCCGCCGCCGATGACAATGACATGCTTGTCCTTGGCGGGGATGTAAGTTTCATCCTCGAGATTGGAATCGAGCAAGCTCTTGGTGTTGCGCGTGAGGAAATCCATCGCAAACTGGATGCCCGCCAAGTCGCGACCAGGATTGCGACCGGTTGGATCGAACGGCTTGGTCGCGCCGGTGGCCATCAGCAGTGCATCGTTTTCCTTCAGCAAATTGTTCGGGTCTAGGTACTGCATTTCGCAGCCGCGCTCCTCCATGATCTGTGTCATGTGGCCGGGGGCGAAGTCCTCCTTTTTACCAACGTGCGCGCAGGTGACAAACCTCACTCCGGCCTCACGCATGAGATTGATGCGGCGCTCCACGACGCCCTTGTCGAGTTTCATGTTCGGGATGCCGTACATCAGCAACCCGCCGATACGATCGGCGCGCTCGTACACAGTGACCTCGTGGCCCACCTTGTTAAGCTGATCCGCCGCAGCCAGGCCGGCCGGGCCGGAGCCGACGATAGCAACCTTCTTGCCCGTGCGCTCGGCGGGCGGCTCGGCGGCCACCCAGCCCTCCTGGAACGCGCGATCAATAATCGTGTTCTCGATATTCTTGATGGTCACCGGCGGATTGGTGATGCCGAGTACGCACGCGCCTTCGCACGGCGCGGGGCACACGCGGCCGGTGAACTCAGGGAAATTGTTAGTCTTGTGCAGGCGATCAATCGCCTCGCGCCAGCGGTTTTTGTAGACGAGATGGTTCCACTCAGGGATGAGATTGTCGACCGGGCAACCGGTGCCAGACTGGCAGAACGGCACACCGCAATCCATGCAGCGCGCGCCCTGCGTCTGTAAATGTTCCTCGGCTGGATTGGTGTTGATCTCGTCATAGTCGTTCACGCGCTCCAGCGGATCACGATACGGCACCGCCTCTCGCTTGAACTCCATGAATCCAGTTGGCTTTCCCATTAAAATATTCCTCCCGGCCGTCTAGGTAACCAGTGCCTGTTCGCATTGTTTGCGCTCGGCCAGCACGCGTTTGTAATCCGTGGGCATTACTTTCACAAATTGGCCAAGCACCGTGCTCCAATTATCGAGTACCTCGGCGGCCACGGCGGAGCCGGTCCGCTCGGCGTGTTCCTCGATGAGACTTTGCAACTCGGCGATGTCCTCGGTGTCCTGCACCGATTCGAGTTCCACCATCTCCATGTTGCAATTGGGCGCGAAAGCGTTGTCCGGATCCCAAATGTAGGCCACGCCGCCGGACATTCCCGCTGCGAAGTTACGGCCGGTGGGGCCGAGGATGACCGCACGCCCGCCGGTCATGTATTCGCAGCCGTGATCACCTACGCCCTCGATCACCGCGTGCGCGCCGCTGTTTCGCACGCAGAAGCGTTCCGCCGCACGCCCACGAAAAAATGCTTTGCCGCCGGTAGCGCCGTAGAGGCAAACATTGCCGACGAGAATATTTTCCTCCGGCGTGAAGGTGGAAACCCTGGGCGGATAAATGGTGAGCTTGCCGCCGGAGAGCCCTTTGCCGACGTAATCGTTGGCATCGCCTTCCAACTCGATGCTCACGCCCTTGGCCAGAAACGCGCCGAGGCTTTGGCCGGCGGAACCGGTGAACTTGATACGCACCGTGTCGTCGGGCAGCAACTCCTCTCCATGGGCCTTGGCAATTTCGTTGCTTAAAATAGTGCCGACCGTGCGGTTGGTATTGATGATCGGCAACTCGATTTCAACCGACTCGCCAGCCTCGATAGCGCGCTTGGCCAATCGTAGCAACTCGTTATCCAGCGCGTACTCGAGACCGTGATCTTGAGCTTGGGTGCAGTAGGTACCCACGTCCGCGTGCGGCTTTTCAATGGGGGTGAGAATGGAACTGAGGTCGATGCCGTCGGCTTTCCAGTGTTCGATGGCCTTTTGCATCTCGAGCGCGTCCACGCGGCCGACCATTTCATCGACCGTGCGAAAGCCAAGCGTGGCCATGATCTGGCGCGCTTCCTCGGCGACCATGAAAAAATAATTCACCACATGCTCGGGATCGCCGGCAAATTTCTTGCGCAACTCCGGATCCTGCGTGGCGATGCCCACGGGGCAGGTATTGAGGTGGCACTTGCGCATCATGATGCAGCCCATGGTGATGAGCGGCGCGGTGGAGAAACCCATTTCTTCCGCACCAAGCAACGCGGCGATGACCACGTCGCGGCCGGTCTTGAGACCGCCGTCGGTTTGCAACACCACGCGGCTGCGGAGATCGTTGAGTACCAGCGTTTGGTGTGTCTCGGCGATGCCCAGTTCCCACGGTAAACCGGCGTGTTTAATACTTGTGAGCGGCGATGCGCCGGTCCCGCCGGTCTCACCGGAAATCAAAATGTGATCCGCATGTGCCTTGGCCACGCCGGAGGCGATGGTCCCCACGCCCACTTCGGACACGAGCTTCACGCTCACGCGCGCGGCGCGGTTGGCGTTTTTGAGATCGTGAATGAGCTGCGCCAGATCCTCGATGGAATAAATATCATGATGCGGCGGCGGGCTGATGAGCCCCACGCCGGGTGTACTGTGACGGATGCGCGCGATGGTGTCATCCACCTTGCGACCGGGCAGTTCGCCGCCTTCGCCGGGCTTCGCGCCCTGGGAAATTTTGATCTGCAATTCGTCGGCATTCGTTAGGTACCAAATGGTGACGCCGAAACGGCCGGAGGCAACCTGCTTGATCGCCGAGCGTTTGGAATCTCCGTTGGGCAGCGGATTGAAGCGCTCGGAATCTTCGCCGCCTTCGCCGGTGTTGCTCTTGCCGCCGAGGCGGTTCATGGCAACGGCCAAGCCCTCGTGGGCCTCGGCGGAGATGGAGCCAAAACTCATCGCGCCGGTGCAGAATCGCTTCACAATCTCGCTAGCCGGCTCAACATCCTCGATGGGAACCGGGCCGCCATTCGTGCCTTCCTTGAATTCCATCAAACCGCGCAACGCGCAGCGCACCTTGGTGTCGCCGTTGATGTGGTTGGAAAATTGCTGGTACGAATCGAAACTGTTCATGCGCGCGGCAGTTTGAAGCGAGGCGATGGATTGCGGATTCCACATGTGCTTCTCCCCCTCGGCACGCCAGTGGAATTCGCCGGGGTTGGGCAGCGACGACGTTTTGTCCTCGGCGCGCTCGGGAAAACCCAGCGCGTGGCGGCGAATCATTTCCTCGGCCAACTCAGTGAGGTTCACGCCCTGTACGCGGCTTGCGGTGCCCACGAAGCAGTGATCAATCACGTCGTCCCGGAGGCCGATAGCCTCGAAAATCTGTGCCCCCTTGTAAGAGTGCAAGGTGGAGATACCCATCTTCGCCATGACCTTGAGCATGCCCTTGGCCACGCCCTTGCGGTAAGCGGTCACGATCGACTTGTCACCGGCAAATTTCTCGTCATCGGTCAGGCCCTCGCGGCGCGCCTGCCACAACGACTCAAACGCGAGGTACGGGTTGATGGCATCCGCGCCGTAACCAACAAGCAAACAGTGATGATGCACCTCACGCGCCTCGCCGGTTTCAAGCACCAAACCAATCTGTGTGCGGAGCGCGTTCTTCACGAGATAATGATGCACCGCGCCGGTGGCCATCAGCGTGCTAATCGGAATGCGGTCGGCCGATATCGCGCGGTCGGAAAGAATGGCGAGGTTGAAGCCATCGGCGATGGCCTGCCCGGTCTCGGCACAAATGCGCTCCAGCGCCTTAGCCACACCGGCCGTGCCCTCGGCCTTAGGGAAGGTGATGTCGATTTCCTTGGAGCGCCAGCCGCGGTAATCCATGCCTTTTAGCGCGTGCAATTCCTCATTGGTGAGAATGGGATGCGGCAGGCGCAGGCGTTGGCAGTGGCCCTCGGTGGTATTGACGAGATTTTTCTCCGGCCCGATGTAGCACTCGAGCGACATAATGACATCCTCGCGAATGGAATCGATGGCCGGATTGGTGACCTGCGCGAAGAGTTGGCGGAAATAGTCGTAGAGCATACGCGGCTTATCGCTGAGACAGGCGAGCGAGGCGTCGTTGCCCATGGATCCAACCGGATCGCGCAGCTCGTGGATGAGCGGCAGCAGCATGAACTGCATCGTCTCGGTGGTGAATCCGAAGGCCTGCATGCGTGGGAGCAGCGTGTCCTTGACCAAGCCGTGCGCAGTGCCGGTGGCGGCCAGGTCATCGAGCTCAATTCGCTGGTTGCGCAGCCATTCCCCGTACGGCCTGCGGGTGGAGAAGTCGGCCTTGATTTCCTCATCTGGAATCATCGCGCCCTGCTCGAAATCCACAAGAAACATCCGGCCTGGCTGCAGGCGTCCCTTAGCCTTGACGTTGGCGGGATCTACCGGGATCACGCCCACTTCGCTGGCCATGATCACGCGGTCGTCGTGCGTGAGATAATAGCGGCTTGGGCGCAGACCGTTTCGGTCAAGCACAGCTCCTATGTATTTGCCGTCGGTAAAGGCGATGGACGCGGGACCATCCCACGGTTCCATGAGGCAGGAATTGTACTCGTAAAAATCGCGCTTGGCCTGCGGCATTTGCCGGTGTTTCTGCCACGCCTCAGGCACCATCAGCAGCACGGATTCCTGTAATGAACGACCGCTCATAAGCAGAAACTCCAGCGCGTTGTCGAAGTTACCCGAGTCGGAACATTCTTGTTCCATGATAGGATAGAGCTTTTGTAGGTCGTCGCCAAAAAGATCACTTTGCAATGTGCCTTCTCTCGCACGCATGGCATTGATGTTACCGCGCAGCGTGTTGATTTCTCCATTGTGGCTCATGAACCGGAACGGCTGCGCGCGGTCCCAACTGGGGAAAGTGTTGGTGGAGAAGCGCGAGTGCACCATCGCGAGATGCGTCTGAAAATCGGGGTTGGAGAGATCGGCGAAGTACGTGAACAACTGTTCGGTGGTGAGCATTCCCTTGTAAATCATCACCTTTGAGGACAGGCTGCAGATGTAAAAAAGCAGCGCCTGCTCCAGGGCAGCATCGAAACGCAGTTGATGGCTGGCTCGTTTACGGATGATGTACAGCTGGCGTTCAAAGTCATCGCCCTCCAGGCCTTCCGATGCACCGATAAATAGCTGCATGATATGCGGCTCGGCAGCACGCGCGCTGGGGCCCACGTCGGCCTTGTCCGCTTGCACTGGCACCTCACGCCAGCCGAGGCAAGTCTGGCCCTGCTCGGTGATGATGGCTTCCACGATGGCGATGCACTTCGCTCGCTCGGCCTCGATCCGCGGAAGGAAAACCAGCCCCGCGCCGAAGCGCCCTTTAGCGGGCAACTTCACACCAAGTTCCCCCCGGGCGACTTTATCGAGAAAACCCCACGGCAGCCCGGTGAGAATGCCGCTGCCATCGCCGGTGTTGGCCTCACAACCGCACGCGCCGCGGTGATCCATGTTTTTGAGCATCTGAATGGCATCGAGCACAATCTGATGGCTCGGCTCGCCCTTCACATTGGCCACAAACCCAACGCCACAGCTATCCTTCTCGTTGGCAGGATCATATAGACCGTGCTTCTTGGGAAATCCAATCGGTCTGACTCGGGCACTCATTCTATTCAAAAATACAAAAAAAGCTGGGGAAACATCATAACGGGCAAAACTCGTTTCTTTTTCCCAGACAAGAGCCGTCCAAACGATCACCAGCGTGAACGGGCACTGCTAAAGGACGCACAGCATCCCACTGCCAAAAAGCTTAAGCAATATTTTAATGTCTAATGAACTTCATTAGATTTGCTTATTCATGTGTTAAAAGTGCTTAACTTTGCCTCCTGTTTGGCCAAGCGCTCAAGATGAGTCGCTGCATCGGCCATTGCCTCCGTCTCGCCTGCCAAGTCCGGTACGATAGCGGCCAGGCGCTGAAATAGCGTCTCTCCCGCGTTGCCGTGCGCTTTTCCAAGCGTCAACTGCCCCGCCAAGCCAATACACGGCTTGCCAAGTCGCCGACAAAGCGTTGCAACCTGGCCAGTCCCCTTTCCCATCAGTGTCTGCTCATCGATCGCCCCCTCCGCCGTCACCACTAAATCTGCCACGCCAATTTTCATTTCCAGGTTGGTCGCATTGGCAAACACATCGAAACCGGGCTCAATTGCCGCACCGGTAAACGCCATCATCCCAAAGCCAAGCCCTCCCGCCGCCCCGGCGCCGGGTGTCAGCGAAAAATCACTGCCAAGCATCTCGGCGGCGACCTTGGCCAAGCGTCCGAGACAGGCATCCGCCTTGTCAAAATCCTCCGGTATCAAGCCTTTTTGAGGGCCAAAAACGCGCGTGGCTCCATCGATACCGAGCAGGGGATTTTGCACATCGCTCGCCACCTTCACCCTTGGCCATGTTTGTTTCGTTGGCGCCTGGATTGAGGCCAAGCAGTCGAGTTCGCTCCATCGATCGATCGCTTTGCCGCGCAAATCGCGAAATACCCAGCCAAGCGACCGCGCCATGCCAAAGCCACCGTCATTCGTCGCGCTGCCCCCGATGCCCGTAAGGCACTGCGTCGCCCCCCCTTGGCCGGCGGCGAGCAGTAGCGTCCCCACCCCGCGAGTGTCCAGATCAAACGGATGAAACCTCCCACGAGGCAGCAGGGCCAAGCCGTTCGACTGTGCCGTCTCCACCACCGCCTGGCCGGACTCAGCATCGAGCCACCAGGCTGCCTGCCGCGCCTGACCAGCCGCGTTGATTCCCTCAAAAACCTGCTCCCCCAATCTAAGCGCAGATGCCATCACCGGCCCGAAGCCATCCCCGCCATCGCTCATCGGCAGAAGCGACAGCGTGTCGCCCGGACAGGCTGCCGCCCAGCCACAGGCAATCGCCCCTGCCGCCTCGCGTGCGGGGAGGGAGCCCTTGAACTTGTCCGGAACAATGAGAACTTGGCGTGGCACCTGCAGGAGAAACAACTTGCCAAACAGGCCATTGATGGCAATCTGTTTGTGCGTTTTTAGGAAATAAAATGGATAAACCAAAAATAATCGCCTACATGAAACCGTCCTGCGGTTGGAGCGAAGGCGTCCGCGCCGTGATGCGCAAATACGACCTGCCGTTCGAAGACCGAGACATCATCAACGACCCCGAACAACGTCAGGAGATGATCCAGAAAACCGGTCAAATGATGCAGCCATCTGTTGAGATCAACGGCAACATGCTGGCCGACGTCAGCGGCGACGAAGTGGAAGCCTACATCCTGGCGAACAACATCGTCGAGAGCACAAAGCGCGAAGCCGACGCCCCGACCAACCAGCCGTGTGAAAACGAAATGGGCGAAGCCGAAATCAACTTTCGCTAGCCTAAAAGAGAGAACCGAATTTCAGGGCGGCCTTCAGCCGCCCTTTTTTTCTGCCTTGAACTCATCATACCTCATGAAGGCGGCGACCAGCCCCGCGCCAGCGAAGAACGCAATCAGTGTCCACATCGTGTTGGTATCGGTGGGCGGAATGATCCAGCCAAAGTCCACACGCTCGTAGAAGCTGATATTGTCATCTTGAACAAGCTTGGGTTCGCGAAATGGCCACAGCCCCACAAGCGACCCGAACATCAAGCCGCTGAGAAAGGCGATTGTTGCATCATGAAATGTTGCCAGCACCCACTTTAGTAGTCGTGTAAAAAGGAGTAACCCCACGACACAACCGGTTGAAAACAGCCCGACGATCAGCAGGTCGCGATCGTTCACGGCCTGCAACACGTGGAAGTAAGCGCCCATCAGGATCAGGATGAACGATCCGCTGACTCCCGGCAGTACCATCGCGGAGATGGCGATCGCGCCGCACAAAACGAGAAACGCCATTTGGCCCGCGTCCGCTTGGCCAAGCGGCGATCGTACCTGGCCAATTTGAGGCGCAGCGGCCTGTTCGATATTGGCCCGTTCCATCTGAAGTTTGCGCTTGGCGTCCTTCAGTTGCTGCTCAGGATCTGCCGAGAAGGTCAGCGCCAAGATGAGGCCAAGCGCGGCCAATGCGCTCAGCCCCTCGACGACTCCAAACCGGCGGATCATCCTCAACGGCATGCAGATCGACACCAGAATGAGCCCGCTGAAAAACCCGTAGGTCGGGTCGTGCCACTGCTCAAGCAGCCACACCATCACGCGGGAAAACACAACCACCGCCACCGCGCCACCGGAGGCAATTCCGATCAGGAACGCCCCGTCGATTCGGCGCCACTCAGCCAGGAATCGTGCCTTCCCACCGTCCCGAAAGGCCGCAACCCCCAGCACCGCGTTGAGTGTGCAGAGGCCAAGGTTGCCCACGGCCGCGATAAGGCGCTCGTAGATGCCGAGCGCAAGCGCCATGCTCCCGCCGCTCACGCCGGGGATGATGTTTGCCACCCCGATCAGGAACCCGTGCAGAATCGTTTTAAACGCAGCCGCCATCGCTCGGGCGGATTCCAACCCAACCAGGCACAAATGGCCAAACAAAAACGGCAGTCGGTCTTGCCGACTGCCGCTTGCTAAAGGGATTTTGCTGCCTATTGCAGCTTGGCCAGGGTCTCCTTGATCGCGTCGAAGTTTGGAAGATCCTTCGGAGTCGGCGTTTGCTCGCTGTACTGCACAACACCGTCCTTGTCGACGACGAACGCCGCGCGCGCGGAGACTGAGCCGAAGCCCATCAGGTCGTCGAGCAACACGCCATAGTCGGCTGCAACCGACTTATTCAAATCGCTTGCCAGCGTGATGCCGATGCCCTCCTTCTGCGCCCAGGCCTCCTGCGAGAACGGGCTGTCCACGCTGATGCCGATAATATCCGCATTCAGTTCATTGTACGCGCCGAGCCCGGCGGTGATGTCGCACAACTCGCCGGTGCACACACCGGTGAACGCCAGCGGCACGAACAACAACACTGTGTTCTTACTTCCAAAGTTGCTGCTGAGGGTGACGTCGGTCACGTCGCCGGTGCTTTTTGATTTCAGAGTGAAATCCGGTGCCTTGGTTCCTGTATCAATTGCCATGATATAAAATAGATAATCGTAATCGACCCTATGGCCTCGCCCCTTGTACGCCAAATTTGCCCAATGTCAACTGCGCTTGGTAAAGCGGCTTGTTTGCGCGGGGACGAAACGGTAGCTTGGACGGGTTCTTCGATCCCGGGAGGGCGGAGGGTCGCCTCCGGCTTGCCGGGGGAGGAAAGTCCGAACTCCGCAGGGCGCGATGCCGCGTAACCCGCTCCTTGAGGGCGGGATACACGCGGGAGACGGCGCTTCAAGGCGTCGCCGACGGCCAGTGCCGCAGAAAATAAACCGCCCGGTTCGCCGGGTAAGGGTGAAAAGGTGGGGTAAGAGCCCACCGCCCCGAGAGTGATTAAGGGGGCACGGTAAACCCCATCGGGAGCAAGACCAAATAGGGAGCCCGGGACGGCCCGTCCCAAGGCGCAAGCCATGGCTCCGGGTTGGGTCGCATAAGATAAATGGCCCTCTCCGCGTCCGGCTTGTCCGGTTCGCGCAGACAGAATTCGGCTTATAGCCTGACCGGGATCGGAGACACCTTAGGCAAGCGCTTGGCCTTTTTTAAGCATTTGACACGATCGAAGCGCATCCATAGAATTTGCGGCCTTTTGAATTTCTGAACGATGCCTGAAGAAACCACCCAACCCCCGGCCGCTGGCGGTTCGCAAGAATCCAAGAAACAAACGGTGCGCATCAGCCTGCCTCCCAAACCGGCCGCCTCGCCGACGATAAAGATTGCCGTGCCGCCCGCCAGAGCAGCCGAGAGCAGCAAGGCAGCATCCACCATCAAGATCCCTGTTCCGCCCAAGACCGCAGCAACGGGCGTGGGAATTGCCAAACCGGCTGCGCCCGTAGAAAAGGAGACCCCGACGGCAATGGTAGAGGAGCCGGTCGCT
>Ga0209753_1000723_pt1 | contig 13940 bp, 13 predicted proteins | sample METZYME_3_550m_FD_187550 | JGI IMG/M metagenome (GOLD analysis project Ga0209753, IMG submission 187550) | Marine microbial communities from oxygen minimum zone in mesopelagic equatorial Pacific - METZYME_3_550m (SPAdes) (version 2) | ecosystem: Environmental > Aquatic > Marine > Oceanic... | reverse complement strand
CCAATCCCCTCACCAAATCCTCTGCTCTTAAATGCGTATTCAATGGGAGCTCAGTGGAACCATTTTGGTTAGGTAATGTACATTCTCCCAGCTGCCTTCAACCTTGTGCCAGATACGAGTTTCTTCAAAGGCTGTGGTGCTGTGCTGACCATCACTCGTAGTGCTTTGTACCAGTCTTACATAGGCGACCACGGCAGTATCGCCTAGCACTCGTATATGAGGTGCTCGAACACTCGACTTGCGTTTGCCTGGGGCAGGACTACCAAAGTAGGTTTCATGGAAGTCCATATCTCCCCTTTACCCAGCGACCCATTTCGATACGGTGACAGCGAGCGCGGTGACAGCGACGATCGCGATTGACGCTGAAACTAACAAAATACCTCCGTGGCCACCCCAAAAATGCTTCATGGTTCCCTCCTGACGCGTGGTCAAATTCCGGGCCGGGATTGACCCTGGAATAGGAGGAGTTATGAATCAAAAACGAAGGGGCTATCTTGATCTTGGTCAGAAATGAAAAAAAATTATCTCGGATCACCCAGGCGTATTGATATCGGTACTCGAAAAAGCCGTGCAAGACGCCATTGTCTTGACGCTGGGTGGGGCTCAGGCTATGTTGATATTCCTTGTATAATTTATGGGAATAGGAAGAGTTCAATGGCCAACGTTAGTAAATTTTCGCCGGTGAGACCGATGACGCTGTCCTGCAAGGACTGTTCCCTGGCGGAGCTATGTTTGCCCCGGGGGCTGAATCCGTCGGAATTCGAACAGTTTATGTCAATGGTTAGACAGCGCGCCTCTCGAATTTCTGGGGACATTCTCTACCGAACCGGGGATACTTTTCGCGCCATCTACGCGATCAAAACTGGTTCCATTAAAACGTTAGTTTCATCCTCCGATGGAGAAGAGCAGATCACGGGTTTCTTTATGCCGGGCGAACTCTTCGGCTTTGATGGTTTGGACTATGGCCATTCTTGTACCGCTGTGGCTCTGGAACCTACGCTGTTATGCGAATTGCCGGTTGCGTCAGTGGATGAATTGGCCCATCAGATTCCTGGACTTCGTCGGGAAATTTTCCGGATGATGTCGCGCAAGCTCAGTGAAAAGCAGTCCATGCTGTTTCTGTTGGGTCGACGCAAAGCCGACCAGCGTTTGGCTACGTTCTTGCTGAGTCTCTCAACCCGAATGCAATACCGTGGTTTATCAGGGAACGAAATTCGACTCAGCATGTCGCGTCATGATGTCGCCAATTATCTTGGCATGGCATCGGAGACCGTTAGCCGGCTCCTCAGTCGATTGAGTAAGGAAAAAGTGATTTCCGTCAACGGGCGAACGGTTGTGATCGAAAATCCGGTAGCCTTGCGTGCACGCGTTGAGCCATGCATCACTCCGAATGCTGTGACGCTCGATGCAGTCAGTACCGGCTGAGTCTCAGAGGGCGCACTGTTGGCAAATAGCACCTTGAAAATCGAAATTCCGTAGGAACTTTTGCGTTTCGTAGGAACTTGTAAATTTTAAGGGCGCTGTAAGTCGTTGAAATTATGGCGCGCCCGGACGGATTCGAACCGCCGACCACCTGGTTCGAAGCCACATACTCTTTTCGCCAATTATCCCCGCAACCATGCCGATTATTGTACATCGGGGTTCCCACAGATTTGGGAGATACAGGGAGATAAACCCCAGTAACCGCAACATACGGTCAGCTATTGTGGGAAGATAATGGAACGACTTTTGTAGGTTTATTCCTGTAGTACTGCTGAGTTGCTTCAGTACATCGAAAATACGTTTTGTCGTTCAGTTTGTAATATTAGTTTTAGACGTTTTGCGGGAGCCGTCGGTGATCAATTTGCTAAACGGCCCCAGTCAACTAGGCTTTGCCACGTTATCTTTTTTTTAGGTGCCATAGGCATTTGATTGCCGGGAGCTGGGTGACCAATGCAAACCATCAGTTCCGGGGTCACATTGTCAGGTAAGTTAAGGATGATCCCTACCGCAACTTTGTTGAACGACGTGACAGGGCCTGATCCAAGCTCAAGCGCATGAGCCGCGAGGAGCATAGTTTGCATTGCAGCTCCTACATCGATACTCGCCGCCCGATCAGTGCCTTTGACTTTGAGCTCAGCCAGTTTGTCCCAATTTGCACATATCGTAATGATAGCCTGGGGTCGTTGAATCATGCCTGGAGAAACCATACGAAGCAGGTTGATGATCGTGGGATCTTGTATTGCTGAAAACCGCAGAAATCGGTGATTGCCTCCGACAGGTGCCCACCGAACAGCCTCAAGAATTTGCTCGAGCTGTACCCGTTCTATTGGATCATCAGTCATTACTCGAATTACCCGGCGAGTCTTGATCAGCTCTATTGCGTCACTATTCATGATCAGTAGTGGATAGACCACTAACTTTGACAAGGTATTCAGCAACGATAGTACTGAGATGGTCTAGTTCAGCAGTAAATTTCTCTGTGTCATTAACTACAATGTGAGCGCTATTAATTATCGGTTCGGTGTCTTCGAATAATTTCTGTAGTGCTGGTGATGTGCGTCCGGCAACAAAGTCACGAAGTTTTTCTGCCGCAAATAGTAACCGCATCGGGCCATAATGATTGGGGTCATCAATCTGTACTCTTGCTGTCGTCAGAAAGTAAACGAATAGTTCGACAATCTGATTTTCAGATAATGTTGCGCAATCTTTTCCGTCTTTAGCCATAGCATTTAGAAGTTCCGAAAAATCTTGTGTCCGTAATTAGCATTATTCCTCGTGTCAGGAGCGCATGGAGTCTGATAGCGTTAGAGGAGGTTGCCGGGTAATGGTTGAAAGGGGACGTTCTTATATCCAAAAGCTTCTGGTCCTACGACTGCCAAGGCTTCAGGTGTTTTCAATTCCACCGGCGCAGGCATTCCGATGACCGCGACTCGAAGTCCGTACCGCAACATTTCCGTACCAATTGGTTCGCCATTTTCAACTTCGACCAATGTAATTAGATCAGGAACGGTACAGACAGCACGACCATTCCGATACGCAATTAAATTCTCATTCTGAAAGTGAATCTCAAGATGATCTTCCGGGTCTCCAAACGCTGCAAGTTTCATTGTTCCCCGTGAAAAACCACGGGTGGTGCGACGCTCGACATCTGTAATCTTCCCCCTAAAGAGGACCCGTCCTTGTGTTAGGTCGATTATCTTTTCGACGGGGTCTTTGCCTACTTCCCGAGCCCCAAGAACAGCCTCACCAAGCGCCTTAGCAAGAGATAACGTCTTTCGAATAAGTGTGCGCTTGAGTTCGTGGCCAGTCATCATGGGCATCGCCAAGGCTGTGCTGCCACCCATTTCTATCGTCAAATTACGAGCGTAGCGTTCAGCTTGAACCGGGCCCGACACACTGTGCAGCACGACCTGATTGCGATGGCAATCGCCCAAAGCTAAGGGACTTAGATCGAGTCCGCCAATAGCAAAACTATCCATCTGTAGTTCTGGAAAAGCGCGACCCATTCCGTCGCCGTCTACTACAGGTAAGTCCATCTGAAGTGCGCAAATCAGAGGTTTAAGTGCGTTTGCACCACCGATCTCGCCAATAATAATCGCTTCGAAAGAAGATCCTATATGTGACTCAAGGACGCGAACTGTGTTTTCTAACTCATCCCCACGTGGAATCTTTTCGATACCAACGGTGGGTGCACCCATAGTTCCAATGGCGCAGACGACAGCACTGTCATCAACTTCGTCTGCCTCAATGACTCGACAACAAACATTACGAGCCCTGAATTCGGTCTCTAGCCAAATGCGGCCGAGATATGTATTCCCCCCTCCGCCGGTCCCTAAAATACCGGCGCCTAATGCGACCGCGTATGCGTCAGAAAGTTGTAATTCCTTCACGAACTACTGAATCGATCTTCGACCGGTACGTAGTCAACGTCATATCCAAAAAATCGAGGCCCGACGAGCTCTAATCCTTTGTCGGTTCGCCATTTTTTATCACATGGAATTGCTATTACGGCAACTCGGTATCCATAGCGCATGGCTTCGGTTGTAATCGGCTCGCCTGTGTCCACATCAAGCAAAACAATCAAATCTGGCACCGTCACTTTAAATTCACCATCGATTCGTACTGCAAGGTGTTCATTTTGAAAACTTAATTGAAGCCTGTGGCCATGGTAGTTATCGATCCCCTCAAGATGGGCATCCCCCTTGGCGAAACCAGCTTCAGTCCTTCGCTCCACATCGCTGATCTTGCCTTCAAAGACAAGAAATCCCCCGACTGACTCACGAACCGTATTGACCGGATCTTCCTCTTGTTGTCGAGCGCTCCGGATTGTTTGGCCGATAGTCTCTGCTTTAGTCATTGTGCCTGGGATTGATGCTTCCTTTAAGGCTCGTACTGTTGCCGCATAAAGAGCAATCATAGACATAGCACCCATATTTACCGTTACGCTGCGGGCAAAAGTTTCTGTCCATTTGTTTGAAATAGTTTCCATTAAGACCGTATTCCCACGTTCATCGGACATTGCGAATGGTGTCGATGAAATTCCGTATATGGTATGGGTAACCATCTGAAGCTCGGGAAATGCGCGGCCCATTCCATCACAATCAACCATTGGCAGTCGTTCTCGCGCAGCTACATATATTGGAACAACAGAATTTAATCCCCCTGCTTCGATGCTCATAGTCGCCTTAATTGGTTTGCCAATGTATTTGCCTACTGATCTGAACGCGTTAATGATGTCATCACCATTGGGCATTTTTTCAACCATTACAGTTGGCGCTCCCATCATTGCGGTTGGAACGATCAAGTCATCGTCATCGAGTTCATTTAGGGAATACAGTTCGACTGGCCCATAATCACGGATGGCCTTCCTGGCCATTAGCATACCGATATAAGGATCACCACCTCCGCCGGTGCCAAGTACGGCTGCGCCGAGGGCAATATCTTCTATATTTTTTTCATCTAATATACGCACGGTTTTAATTTCCCGCCAGATCGCCCACTGCTTTCACCATTATCCGGGTTGCGTTCCCGGGCAGATAAGCTAGGGGAACTTCCTCAACATCTACGATTTCAATCGTGTCTGCTTGTGCGCCGGCTGAAACCGCTCGATCCGTGGCTTCGGTTTTTGCTTCAGCCAACGCTTCGTCTCGACTCATTTCTGCTAGCGAAAATACTCTATCGGTTTCTCCCCCGACTTGAGCAATAGCAGCGCCAATGGCATTCGCGACCGAATAATGGTTTGGCTTTACGATTTCCGACGTCCCTTCAATTTGATCTTGAATCAAGATGCTGCCTCCACCAACGATAACAGCTGGCACTAGAGACGCACTCGTTTTCATTCGGTCAACCGCAACGGAGACCATCTCTTGAATTTGTCCAATGATATTTTTAATGAGAGTTGAGTCAATTTTAGAAACGTGATCTTGATCACCAACAGAAGCTAATCCTCCGGCCACTGCGATATCCGTCGCAGTCAAAACACTACCACCGAAAACCTGTGCTTTTTGTGTCAATTCGAATCCAACACTTTGTGGCCCCACTTTGATCGGATTTTCCTGGATGATTGAGCCACCACCTAAACCAATTGAGAGGGTATCTGGCATACGAAAATTGGTCCTAACACCCCCGATACTTACCGCAGTTGCAGCTACTCGTGGGAATCCTTGCTGGAGCACTCCAACGTCTGTGGTCGTTCCTCCGACATCGACCACAATGGCATCTTTAAGGTCGCTCAGAAAAGCAGCGCCGCGCATGCTGTTGGTTGGACCTGAAGCAAACGTCAAAACAGGGTAATCAGCAGCGAAGTCTGCATTCATTAAAGTGCCATCGTTTTGACTGATAAAAAATGGCGCACTGATATTCATCGCGGAAAGTGCTTCTTTGAAACCTGAAACTGTGGCAACAGCTAAATTACGTAGACAAGCATTCATAACGGCGGCGTTCTCTCTCTCCAGTAGTCCAATTCTTCCGATCGTGCTGGACAGGGTGATGTTGGCATCTGGTATGACGTCTTGGACTACTTCGGCCGCCTTGGTCTCGAACTCAGAATTTACAGGTGAAAAAACTGAGGAAATCGCAATCGCATTGATTCCTTTACTTTTAATGTCTTTAGCAATATTGCGGACTTCATCTGAATCGAACGCGGAGATCTCACGGCCATCAAACTCATGTCCGCCGTGCGCTAGATAGGTGTGGTTGCCAAGCACCGCTGCTAGGTCATCGGGCCAGTCCACAAGTGGTGGCAAACAAACTGTTGCAGGCAACCCCAATCGAATACAGGCTGTTGGTTCCAATCGGCGCCGCTCTACCATCGCGTTGGTAAAGTGAGTAGTGCCGATCATTACTCCATCGATAGATCCAACATCCAGGTTTGAATTCTCCACCACGCCGCGCAAGGCACTTACGATCCCGTCAGTAACATTCTCTGTAGTTGGTGTTTTAGTTGTGGTCACAACATTTACGCCATCCATCACTACAGCGTCAGTGTTAGTACCGCCGACATCGATTCCGATCCGCACTATTATTCTCCTATGTTTTTCATTAAGACTAGATGCCCAGAACCATTAACACGAACCCCGACATCAAAGAGGTTGACCCTTTCCCAACACCTCGCCGTTATCCGGCAAATTTCCTGGTAATGGCTTGAATTCCGTTTCGTAACCGAACGCTTGCGGGCCAACCACGCATAATGCCTCTGGTGTCTTTAGACCGGCCGCTCCGGGTACCACTAACACCGAAACTCTTGTACCGTAATGCAGTCTTTCTGTTGAGATCGGTTCTCCGGTCTCTTCAGTCACAATACAAATCATGTCAGGAACAGTTGCCACAACTTCACCATCTTGTTTCGCTATTAAAAACTCGTTTTGAAAATCTATTTCCAACAGGCTTGCAGTGTCGCCGAAACCTTCGATGGTAAGGTTGCCGCGTGCAAATCCACGCGTGGTACGTCTAAATACGTCAATGATCTTACCACGCAGTTGTACTTTCCCTCCGAGACTACTGGCTATAACTTCCGAAACATCTTCGCCATGCGCTCTTGCCTGTAGGACTCTTTCACCCAGGTTACAGGCCAGTGACATCGTATAGGGAACACAGTAGTCTCTCACTTGCTTTCCAGTCAGTACGACGCCAGCAAGACCCGCTGTCGCTCCCATTGAAGTCGCCAAATTGCGTGCGAGACGTTCCGACCAGAGAGCATCGATGGTTGTTGGAATCACTACGCTGGCTTTTCCTGCCTCTACCATTGCTAATGGTGCCACTTCTACATCTCCATGGAATAAAAATGTAGACATCTGCAATTCGGGAAAAGCACGACCCATTCCATCTCCATCTACGGTGGGAATTCCCGCTTGTAGACCTGCAATTAACGGCCCCATCGAATTTGCACCACCAATTTCGGCGATAACGATTGCATCAAATTTCTGATCGAGGTGCTCTTCTAGAAGTCGAACAGCGCGTACGAGCTCGGTACCTTCCTGCAGTTTCTCAATACCAGCAGTCGGAGCCCCAATCATGCCGACAACTGCCATGAGAGCATCCTCTTCCACCATTTTTGGATCGATTAACTGTTGAGCGCCGTATTTTTTTAGTTCACGCCTTAACTGGATACTTTCCAGGTATGGGTCACCTCCGCCACCCGTCCCGAGGATTCCGGCGCCAATTGCCACAGCTTCCACATCATCAACAGTGATCTGGGTTTTCACGCGTTTATCGCCTCCGAAACGAGATGACAGGCAGCCTGTCGGCCATTTCCCATATCCCGAAGTACCGGGGTAACAGTGTTACAGATATCAATCTTGGTAGCCTGGCAACGAGGAGCAAAAGGGCATCCAGTTTCGGGTCGGGTATCGGTGGTTTCCCCTTTCAAAAGTATTTCCGTGTCCTCGGACTCGGGATCTGGCTCGGGGATCGCAGAGATCAACGCTTGGGTATACGGGTGTGCTGGGTTGTCGAAAACTGTGTCGACGTTACCGACTTCCACAATTTCTCCAAGATAAAGCAGAGCTACCCGATCGCAGAGGTAACGAACCACTCCCAAGTCATGTGAAATAAATAGATAAGTAAGATCGAACTCTTTTTGCAGGCTGTCCAGTAAATTCAAAACCTGCGCCTGAACGGACACATCTAGGGCTGAAGTTGGTTCGTCAAGAACGAGAAGTTTTGGTTTTACTGATAGAGCCCGGGCGATACCAATTCGTTGCTGTTGCCCACCACTGAATTCATGGGGATATCGAAAATAATGTTCTTCCTTGAGGCCAACTGTGTCAAGCAGTTCTAAAACCTGCCGTCGTGCCTCAAGGCCTTTGATTCCTTGGTGCACTAAAAGTGGTTCAGCAATTATTTGGCCGACTGTCATACGACCATTTAGCGAGGCCGCAGGGGATTGGTAAATCATCTGCATATCAGCGCGCTTTTCCTGTAATGCACTTCGCGCTAGCCTTGAAATATCGCTGTTCTCGAACAGTATTTCTCCGCCCGTCGGCTCCATCAGTCGAATCACACACTTACCAATAGTCGTTTTACCTGAGCCGGACTCGCCGACCAGCCCCAGAGTAGTTCCGGCATGAATGTCGAAATTAACATCATCTACCGCCTTGAAGACTCCACTCGACTTTCGTAGGAAACCCTTGCTCTTAGAAAAATGTTTTCTTAGATTTCTTACAGCCAGAAGTGGATAAGAAAGACTCATGATGTTATTGAATAGAGGTGGCAACTGGTAAAGTGATCAGAATCTACAATCGCTGAGTCGGGAATATCTTGGCGACAGATGTCCATCGCCTCAGAACATCTTGGATGGAAACGGCACCCCAGTGGTGGATTGTTTAGGTTGGGAATGAGTCCTGGAATCCCTTCCAGAGAACCCCGTAGCGTCTGTCTCGTTGGCACTGCTTGAATTAAGCCACGTGTATATGGATGACGCGGGCTCTTAAATAATTCCCTGACTGGAGCCTGCTCTATCACTCGACCCGCGTACATCACAGCAGCCTTCTCGCAAGTTCTGGCGACAACTCCGAGATTATGGGTAATTAATAGAACCGTCAGTTGTAAACGATTCACAAGATCGATGATCAACCGGAGTATCTGTGCTTGTATAGTGACATCTAGAGCCGTAGTAGGTTCGTCTGCGATCAACAAGTCGGGGTTTCCAGCCAGTGCCATTGCAATCAATACCCGCTGTCGCATACCGCCCGAAAACTGGTGTGGATACTCCTCTATCCTGAGGTCGCCGTCCGGAATTCCTACCAGTTTCATTAATTCGATGGCACGACTATGCGCATCTTTTTTAATCTGTCGTCCGGACGGCAGGATGCCTCTCCATATACCAGGAACTTCGTTCGCTTCGTAACATTGATAAAGCACAGCATCAACTAACTGTTCCCGTATCGTAAACAGCGGGTTTAAGCTGGTCGTCGGGTCTTGAAAAATCATACCCAGGCGGCGAGCGCGAAAGCGGCGTAATTCTGATGAGCTTTTTTTCAGGATATCCTCACCGTCAAAAAGAATCCTTCCCTCGGTGATCTGGCCTGATCGTTGGGGGATCAACTTAGCAATACTTAGCGCGGTCATTGATTTACCACAGCCCGTTTCACCAACCAGCGCCATCACATCACCACGCTCTAGTTGCAGATTCACACCCGCCAGCACCTTTGCTACGCCATCGAATGTCTTAAATTCAAGATGAAGATTTTGAATGTCTAGCAACATGAAAGCACAGCCTCTATTAACGACGCGACCTGGGATCCAGAACGTCGCGGAGTCCATCTCCAAGTAAGTTCCAGCTAAACACCACCACGAAAATAGCCAGCCCAGGAAAAGTTGCAACCCACCATTCGCTTGGGAAATAGGCCCGACCATCGTTGATCATGGCGCCCCATTCCGGCGTCGGTGGTTGCGCGCCGAGGCCTATAAATCCAAGCGCAGCTGCTGTTAGCACGGCGAATCCAAAGTCAGTGCTCATCTTTACGATAATTGGCGATACCGCATTAGGCAGAATGTGTCGGAATAAAATGCGGGCATGACTTGCCCCAATTCCGTTGGCAGCTTCTACAAATGCCTCTTCTTTGAGTGACAGGACGAGACTTCGGGTTAGTCGTGCAAATCCAGGCCACCACACTAAAGAGATTCCAATCATGACATTAGTGATTCCTTTTCCTAGTGCAGCTGTGATCGCAATTGCTAACACCAAAGCTGGAACCGCAAGGAAGATGTCGGTAATACGCATGATGAGATCATCAATCCAGCGCCCAAAGTAACCAGCCACTGCGCCTAAAGTGACGCCGATAGTAGCCGCAATACTAATAATCACAATGCCGACCTGCAGGGCAAGTCCAGTACCCATGAACACTCGACTGAAGATATCGCGCCCAATTTTATCGGTCCCAAAGAAATGAGCTTTACTCGGAGATTGAAACCGTTCAAGTACGTGAGTTGCGCCGGTGGCATCCTCGGGGTAGGGCGCAATCATCGGCGCGATAAATGCAATGACGATTACAATCAAAAGCATGCAAAGACCTACCATCGATAATGTGTTACTGCGGAAGCGGTAGACACCCCGTCTAAAATTCTCCCAGCGGGCCGATCTTCTGTTTTTCTCGAGTTCTAGCGTAGACGAAACTCTTTTGACCTCATTCATAACCGATTCTCGGATCTAAAACACCGTAAATCAGATCAGTAAAGATGTTCACTAAACTGAAGACAACGCCATAAAGGATTGTGATCCCCATGATTGGCTGAAAGTCCATTCGCAGGGAAGATTCGACAATATATAAACCGAGTCCAGGCCAATCAAAGATGGTCTCGACCAATACGGCTCCCGCCATCAACCAGCCAAACTCCAGTGAGATGACTGTTAAGGTTGCGATAAAGGCGGTACGTAATACATATTTCCCGATGACTAGCCGTTCAGGAAGTCCGACAGCCCGTTCCATTTTGACAAAGTCCTTATCAAGCGCTTCAAGCATGTTGGCTCGAGTAATTCGCGTGATGCTGGCTAATGCCCCAAATGAGAGAACCAGGGCGGGTAGAAAAAGATGAGTTACGGAAGCCTTAAAAGCTCCAAAGTCCAGCCGCAATAGACTATCAACTGTATAGAGTCCGGTAATGGTCTCTGGGGGTATCATCAAAATATCCATACGCTTGCTAATGGGGAACCAACCTAGCGCTAAACCAAATATCAGTTGGAATATCATGGCAAGCCAAAACTGTGGAAAGCTAACAAAAAAAAGTACAACGGTCCGGGACACATGATCTGGAATGCGGTCCTTATAAAGGGCTGACAATACGCCTAATGTTGTACCTAAAACTGCCGCCAGCAATACAGCAGCGAGAGTCAGTTCCAGCGTTGCAGGAAAGAAAGCTCGCAATGATTCCGCAACACCACGTCGAGAATAAAGCGACTCTCCCCAATCGCCACGAAACAGCCCTGCGACGTAGTTAACGTATTGGATAGGTAGGGGTTTATCCAGTCCAAATTCTCGTCGCAACGTCTCTTTTATTTCTGGGGTTGCCTGGGGGCCTGCTGCAAGGCCAACCGGATCTCCTGGTATTACTCTGGAAATACTAAATGTCAGGATGGATAACCCAATTAGCAGTGGGATCAACAACAGCACCCGACGAATAAAATAGCCGAATCTTATGTTCACAAGATTCGGCCAAATATCAGATAGAAAGGGTATGAGAAATTCGGGGTGCAACATTGCACCCCGAAATTAAAGTTTAGATCAATACTAGTTACATCCGTCCATCCACAAATCTTGGAAGAGGACAGTAATGGGGTACATCGGTGAATACAGATAACCCTTCACGCAATCATTGAAACCAACTAGGCTGTCCTCGGTGTACATCCATACTGAGGGCTGATCCGCAATGATTTGCCGTTGCGCGTCTGCGTACAGTGCTAGGCGCTGATCCATATCACCGATCACCCGGGCCTTGTCCAGCTTTGCATCTACATCCTCGTTTTTGTAGAAGCTGCACGAGTTGAAACTGCCCCATTGCCCAGAATGATACTGGTTGTACAGGTTTGCATCTGGATCCAGATAAGAAGGCAACGTGTAGATATTAATCAAATCCGGTCCAGTATCTACTGAGCCACAACTTGCGACCATATCGGGCCACAGCATTGGCTTCATATTGAGGGTAATCCCAATCTTGCTTAATCCCTCGAGCAGTATCAGACCAGGGATTTCCTCTCGGGGGAACTGGGTGACATAGACGTAGTCAAGCGTGATCCCGCCATTTGGCCACGGCGTTTTGGCGAGATGTTCCCGAGCCTTATCCAGATCGTAGGTCGGTACTTCTGCTTCGGTATAGCCGAGAAAATTAGTGGGGGTCGGGCCAGGCATTACGGTAACCTTTACATCTAGGACCGTAGGCAAAGCATCGTAATTCATGGTGTGTGCAATTGCTTTACGGAGGTTGACGTCGCTCGTATATTTCCCCTGATTGTTCATCTTGAGAGTATTGATGAAGAACCCTACGTCTTCCGTAATATGGAATCCTGCTGCATTAGCAATGTCGTCTTTGTCACTGCCAGCAGGGCTGTCCGCGATGTGAGTTTCTCCCGCAAGGAGAGAATTCTTCTGAGTGGCTGCATCACGCTGAATGATCCAAAGTACGCCGTCCACGTGTTTGCCGTTGTTCCATCCGGCCCAATAATCGTCTACTGCTACAAACTCGTAGATATTTCCGATCTCCCAACGACCTTGGGTAAACGGCCCGGAGCCGGCTTCGTGAAGTTTGAGATAGCTCTGTCCAAAATCATCGCCACGATTTGCCTCTACGATCGCAGGATTGACTACAAACAATTGTGTCAAAGTACCCACAAATGGGGCGAATGGCTTGGTCAAAGTGAAGCGAACTGTGTGTGTGTCGACAGCTTGCGCAGTATTTTCGTCTGCAATACCTGCCCAGCGCCATGACGGTGGGCCAGAAATTTCTAGTATGCGGTTGAAACTATAGACGACCGATTCTGCGGTGATCGGGCTTCCATCATGAAAAACTGCTTCTTCGTGTAACTTAAAAGTCCATACCTTGGCATCATCGCTAGCAGCCCAACTCTCAACTAAAAGGGGTTCAATATCTTCGCCGCGATAGATGAACATGGCGTCATACAGACTTCGAAGCGATGCGTTTATCGAATAGTTCTCTCCGGTAGCCGGATCAATGTTATCGATGTCCTGATTTCCGCCATAGAGCAATATGTCCTTAGCATTGGCTGTGCCCAAAACTAGCATCGCGCTAAATAAAATTCCAACTAACGGAAAACACTTTTTCCAATTAATTTTCATTACCTGTATCCTCCAAATTAGCGGGAACAGACGTGTTCCCGTTGGTTGTTTACGGCTCATCCGTATAACAAACTCTAGTATTGACGCCAAGATAATTGCATGTCAATTCTGAGTAGTCTCGTTAGATCAGAATCACGGACTAACCGCCGATATTGGCGAGGGCTTATTCAAAAACGATCTTAGGAAAAAATAGCGAGACAACCCAGTTGGGTTGATCAACGATCTCGCTGATTCTAAGGTCGGCACAGACGCTGCAAAGCATGTACGCCTGTGGTGCCGTGAGCCCTTGAAGGGTGCCAAGCAGATCAATCATTCCACTGACCGCTTGTTTTGCGCACTGCATAAGATCCGGGTCAATGCCGGTCGTGACAAGATAACCCTTGCCATCAAAGTGGCGAGAGACTGGCCCGTATGTTTCAAACCGCGGGAAGGGAAGTGCCTCTCCTTTGACTAGGTCAAATGTTAGGGCAACATCCATTGGGCTTTCAAGCGCAGTCCCACAGACTTCCCCATCGCCTTGAGCCGCGTGGGTGTCGCCCACAGAAAACAGTGCGCCGTCGACTTCAACCGGTAAATACAACACCGTGCCACTGCCAAGGTCCCGAATGTCCATGTTGCCACCGACCCGTCGTGGCGGCACAACACTGTGTGTACCCACTTCTGCCGGCG
>Ga0209753_1000721_pt1 | contig 13962 bp, 10 predicted proteins | sample METZYME_3_550m_FD_187550 | JGI IMG/M metagenome (GOLD analysis project Ga0209753, IMG submission 187550) | Marine microbial communities from oxygen minimum zone in mesopelagic equatorial Pacific - METZYME_3_550m (SPAdes) (version 2) | ecosystem: Environmental > Aquatic > Marine > Oceanic... | reverse complement strand
GCATTATACCAACATTAATTTAATAATATGTGTAAATAAAGAAAATATTAAATGATTATTTTCAATGATCTGAAGTTTTAAAAGGGTGTAAACCTACGGATAGTTATAAAATTAGCCTTTACCGCATAGAACCAAATATCATTTCAGGTATTAGTCTATTGATATAATAAATAATATTGATGTTGCCATTAAGTTCATCATTGGTTACAATGATTCTGTATGTTGACCATCTTGTGGCTTTTTTTCAAGATTTTGTATATCCCGGGTCTTTACAAGTTTATAATTCAGACTATCGCTGAATGCTTGCCAGCTGGCTTCAATAATATTTTCGGAAACACCAACAGTAGACCAGGAAATTCTCCCATCAGAACTCTCAATCAATACTCGTACCTTGGCACTGGTCCCATCCTGTTCATTTAAAACCCGAACCTTATAATCAGTCAATTTCACTTCATTTAACTCTGGATAAAATCGGACCAGCGCTTTTTTCAGGGCATTGCTCAAGGCATCTACGGGACCAACGCCATCTGCGGCTGTTTGTTCAATCTCACCATCTACAATAACTTTCAACATGGCATCGGCTCTGTTGTGCCCGGATCTATCATAGCTAACATTTACTCTGGAATCCGCTACATCGAAAAAAGGAGTAAAAGTCCCCTGTCGCGCTCGGAGCATGAGCTCAAAGGACGCTTCGGCCCCTTCAAACTGGTAGCCCTTATGTTCCAGGGATTTGATATGACTTACCAGATCTTTGGTTAAGTCGTGATCTCCGTTTAAGGCTATATTAAGTTCATTTGCTTTAAAGCGGATATTGCTTTGCCCGGAAAGATCAGAAACCAGTACCCGCTGGTGATTGCCCACTTTTTGAGGGTCAATATGTTCATACATTCGGCTGTCTTTCATGACTGCACTCACATGGATGCCGCCCTTATGAGCAAAGGCTGATTTGCCAACATACGGTGCCTGGTCGTTGGGATGTAAATTCATGAGTTCATAAACAAAATGGATCAACGGTGTCAATTCCTCCAATTGGACTGGCTGTATTGTTTTCTGATCCATTTTTAAAACCAGGTTGGGAATGATTGTCCCCAGATTTGCATTGCCACACCGTTCTCCAACACCATTGATCGTTCCCTGAACATGGTAAACACCCGCTGCAACAGCCATTAATGTATTTGCTACAGCCAAACCACTATCATTGTGGGCATGAATCCCGATTTTTTTATCGAATCGTCGCACAACATCTTCTGTTGCTTGACCGATAAATTCTGGCAGGGATCCACCATTTGTATCGCAAAGCACCAATGTATCCGCGCCACCCTTTTGAGCGGCAGTCAGCATTTTAATGGCAAAAGAAGGAGATATTTTATAGCCATCGAAGAAATGTTCTGCATCAAAAATGACCCGCTTTCCTTCCTTAACCAAAAAGGCCACGGATTGTTCAATGAGTTCAGCATTTTCATCTTCCTTCAATCCGAGCCCTTTTTCGGAATGAAGCTTCCAGGTTTTTCCAAAAAGCGTTACCACCGGAGTTTCTGCTTGGAGCAATGCGTTCAGGTTTGCATCAGATTCAATTTTATCCGGCCACCGTGCCGTCGATCCAAATGCACAAATTTGTGCCTGTTGCAGATCCAATTCCCTTGAACGTATGAAGAATTCTTGGTCTCTGGGATTGCTCCCGGGCCAACCGCCTTCAATGATATTAATGCCAAATTCATCCAGCTTTACCGCAATCCGCAGTTTATCATCAACGGACAAATTCACACCTTCTCCCTGCGTTCCATCCCGTAAAGTGGTATCAAACAATTCGATCATTTTTTGTTTTTCTTTCATAATGTTGTAAAAAGCCATGGCTGCGATTGTTGGTGACTTGCTTCAAACGATTTAATCTCTGCACTTATGGATAGTGTTATTCCGATCTCATCCAATCCTTTTAACAACGCATCTTTTCGGAACTCTTCTAATTCAAATTTTATCTTTCCCCCTGAGGGATCTGATAGGGTTGAGTCTTTCAAATTCACCTTTAAAGCAAACCCATGTTCCTGAGCAGTTTTTTCAAAAAGAGATTGAATTTCTTTTTTAACCAGTGTGATGGGCAGGATGCCATTCTTGAAACAATTGTTATAAAATATGTCAGCAAAACTCTCTGCAATAATGGTCTTGAACCCATAATCAGCCAGGGCCCAGGGAGCATGCTCGCGGCTCGATCCACACCCAAAATTATCCCGTGTCAATAAGATAGATGCGTTTTTGTAACGGTCTTGGTTTAAAACAAAATCTGGATTCAACGGGCGGTCGCTGCAGTCTTTTCCTGGCTCCCCATAATCAAGATATCGCCATTCATCGAAAAGGTTGGGGCCAAATCCGGTACGGTGAATCGATTTTAAAAATTGTTTTGGTATGATAGCATCTGTATCAATGTTGACTCGATCTAAGGGTGCGACTAGCCCGGTAAATGTTTGAAATTTTTGCACCTTAATTGTTCCAATCTGTGGTCACGTTAACAAAATGACCTTTTATAGCTGCTGCTGCTGCCATGGCAGGGCTTACCAGATGGGTTCTTCCGCCCCTGCCCTGGCGACCTTCAAAGTTGCGGTTCGATGTGGATGCACAGCGTTCTCCCGGAGCCAATTGATCGGCATTCATGGCCAGGCACATGGAACAGCCAGGTTCCCGCCATTCAAACCCGGCATTCAGAAATATTTGGTCCAGTCCTTCCTGTTCCGCCTGATGTTTCACAGGACCTGACCCAGGAACAACCATGGCCAGTTTTATTGATTCGGCCACTTTTTTTCCTTTAACAATATCAGCCGCTTCCCGCAAATCTTCGATCCTTGAATTAGTGCAGGAGCCGATAAAAATTTTATCTAATGCGATCTCTTTGATGACTGTTCCTTGTTCTAAACCCATATAATCCAATGCCGGTTGAACAGATCCATTTTTTGAATAAGGGATTGTGCCATCTACATCTATAACCATCTCAGGCGATGTCCCCCAAGTCACCATTGGATTGATTTCTGCTGCATTCATTTTCACTATTCTATCATACACTGCATTATCATCACTTTGCAGTGTTTCCCAATAATCACTCGCTTTATCCCACAAGTCACCTTTTGGAGCAAAAGGTTTTCCGCAAACGTAGTGCAAGGTTGTTTCATCGACTGATATCATTCCGGCTCGTGCTCCCGCTTCGATGGCCATATTGCAAATGGTCATCCGGCCTTCCATTGATAAAGATCGAATTGCTTCTCCAGAAAATTCGATGACATAACCAGTCCCGCCCGCTGTACCGATTTTCCCAATAATGCTCAGTATCATATCCTTTGCCGTTACGCCCGGTTTCAATTGACCATTTACCTGAATCAACATATTCTTTGATTTTTTCTGTATTAGGCACTGGGTGGCTAATACATGTTCAACTTCCGATGTCCCAATCCCAAAAGCCAGGGCACCCAAGGCACCATGGGTTGATGTATGGGAATCTCCGCATACTATAGTCATGCCTGGCAGTGTCAGGCCCTGCTCTGGACCGATAACGTGAACAATTCCCTGATTTGGGTTCTCCATTTTGAACTCCTTGATCTGGAAGGAGTCACAATTAAGGTCTAAAGTATCTACTTGTAATTTTGAAATAGGATCGGTAATGCCTTTTTCCCGATCTTTTGTAGGGATGTTATGGTCCGGAACAGCGACATTTGTTTCAGCTCGCCATGGTTGTCTTCCTGCTAATCGCAGCCCTTCAAATGCCTGAGGAGACGTTACTTCATGTATGAGATGGCGGTCTATATAAAGTAAACTTGTACCATCTTCGTTTTCCAGAACTAGGTGGTTCTCCCAAAGTTTATCGTATAATGTTTTTCCTCCCATACTCACACTATTTATACTGTTTCGGCGATTGTTTCAAAAACCCTGTCCATATCCTTCATGGAATCATAATGATTCAAGGCCTGCAGGTAAGATTTCGCACTGGCTCTGATTGTATCTGTGGATACACCTTTTCCGGTATAAGCACTTCCATCAATTTTTAAGCGAACGGTGACTTCTCCCAGGGCACCTTTGCCCGCCGTGACGGAACGAACCTGGTAATGCTCCAATTTGGTCTGGCTCTGGAAGTTAATAGCACGATTAATTGCTCTGAAACAGGCATCCACCGGACCATCTCCGGTGGCCGATTCCTCAAAAGTTTTCCCATCGCTATTAATACGTACCGTGGCTGTGGCAATAGTGGTTGTTCCTAGATTAACATGAAGATAATCTAGGGTGTAAAACCCCTGCTCGCCTTCGGCTTCATCCCCCATCAATACGCGCAGGTCCTCATCATAAATTTCTTTTTTCTTATCAGCCAGTTCCACAAAACGTTCATAAAGATGATCCATTTTATCCTCGGCCACTTCATAGCCTAGTGCTCTAAGTCGCACTAAAAGTCCATGACGTCCTGAATGACGACCTAGAACAATTTTATTGTTCATTATTCCAACAGATTCCGGGGTCATAATCTCGTAGGTATCCCTGTTTTTCAGCATGCCGTCCTGATGGATTCCAGATTCATGAGCAAAAGCATTCTCCCCGACTATAGCTTTATTTGGCTGCACCAGCATCCCCGTAAAGCCGGAAACCATGCGGCTGGTGTTATATATTTCCTCAGTTTTGATATTGGTGTGATAATCCCAATAATTGGAGCGCACGTTAAGAGCCATAACGATTTCTTCCATACTTGCATTACCTGCACGCTCACCGATTCCATTAATGGTGCATTCTACCTGCCGGGCACCATTGGCGATGGCGTTGAGTGAATTGGCCACAGCAAGGCCAAGGTCATTGTGGCAATGGACACTGATCACAGCCTGGTCAATATTTGTTACCCTTTTTCTTAATTCTGCTATCTTGGCACCGAATTCTTCTGGCATAGTGTATCCAGTTGTGTCTGGAATATTCACAGTTGTCGCGCCGACATCAATCACCGCTTCCACAATTTCAGCCAAGTAAACAATATCAGTACGCCCGGCATCTTCAGGAGAAAATTCTACATCATTCGCAAATGTCTTGGCATGCTGGACCGCATCACAGGCCATCTTTAAAATAGTTTTTCTTTTTTCTTTCAACGATTTTCCGTATCGATCTGCCCCAAACTTTCCCTTCAGATGAATATCGGAAGTGCCGATAAAGGTATGAATACGGGATTGGTCCGCACCTTTCAAAGCCTTTTGGCAGGCGTCAATATCAGCATCAATTGTCCGGGCCAAACCAGCAATAATAGTGTCTACCGAATCAGCAATTCGCTGAACTGCCTCAAACTGCGCCTGAGATGAAACCGGGAACCCTGCTTCTATTACGTCCACATTTAATCGTTCCATTTGTTTTGCGATTTCCACTTTTTCAAAAACATTTAAAGAAGCGCCCGGTGCCTGCTCCCCATCACGTAATGTTGTATCAAAAATGATAATTTTTTCACTCACAATCATTCCTCCACTAATTCCTAAACTAGTTCTGCCTCAGCATATTCTATATTTTTCTTAAAACTTTCAATAATGCGATCTCGCATTCCTGTTGTACTTACAACTTTCGATCCATCGGATGCAGTGTCTGGTGTACTAAATCCTGCATTTAATACAGATTCAATGGCTGATCTTACCTGATTAGCGGCTTGGGGAAGATTCAGCGTAATTTCCAGCATCATGGCTACAGAACTGATCATGGCAATGGGGTTTGCTTTATTCTGCCCGGCAATTTCCGGTGCTGTTCCATGAACTGGTTCATACAAGGCATGGTTTTCCCCAACACTGGCTGACGGCAACATACCCAGGCTGCCAGTGATCATGGCTGTGATATCACTTAAAATATCTCCAAACATGTTTTGCGTAACAATGACATCGAACTGTTTCGGATCCCGGACCAATTGCATGGCAGCATTATCCACATACATGTCTGTTAGAGAAATATGGTTATATTGCTGGTGCACATCACGAACTACGTTCCGCCAGAATTGGGAACTGTCCAAAACATTGGCTTTATCCACGGATGTAACATGACCATTACGCTTTTCCGCCAGCTCAAAAGCGACCTTTGCAATTCGTTCCACTTCAACTCTTGTATAGCGCAGGGTATTGTATCCTTCTTCTTGATTATATCCTCTGGGCTTTCCAAAATAAATTCCACCTGTCAATTCGCGAACCACCAATATATCAGATCCTATTATTACATCCTCTTTTAAGGATGAAGCACCTGCTAAGGGTTTGTATACAGTCGCTGGGCGTAGATTAGAAAACAGGCCCAATGATTCCCGAAGACGTAACAATCCTTTTTCCGGTTTTTTCTCCTGCGACAAACCGTCCCATTTTGGGCCTCCTACCGCGCCCAAGAGTACTGCGTCTGAATCTTTGCACTTTTCCAAAACAGCATCCGTAATAGGCTCTCCGCACACATCCAATGAAGCTCCGCCAATTAATTCCGTCTGCAGTTCAAAATTCAGGTTAAATTGATCTCCCACCACATCCAATACGGCCAAGGCAGAATCCACCACTTCCGGGCCTATGCCATCGCCGGGAAGGACCGTCAATTTGGTTGCCTTCATTCTATTTTTCCCAATATCCTAAAGATTTTCCGGCCGCAATTGGCGCAATTCCTTACCAGCAACCCACATTTCCTGGCTATTGACTGCTGCCAACTCTTTTCCCAGTGTATCCCGGTAATCTGACTTGGAATTGGATTCGATAGCACGCTTGGCCTCTACCCCACTGATCACCTTCTGATAGCATTCTTCAATGACCGGTTTCAGTGTATCTCGGAATTTTGGAGCCCAGTCCAATGCGCCGCGCTGGGCCGTAGTTGAACAGTTGGCATACATCCAATCCATCCCATTTTCCGAAACAAGAGGATATAAGCTCTGCAATGCCTCTTCAATGGTTTCATTGTAGGCTTCAGACGGTGAATGGCCATGCTCCCGCAGTACTTCATATTGTGCTAGAAATGCACCCTGGAGTAGGCCCATCAATACACACCGCTCTCCAGTCAGGTCACTGTGTACTTCTTTTGCGAATGTGGTTTCAAATAGATGGCCAGAACCAAAAGCAAAGGCTGTAGCAATACATCGCTCTCTGGCTTTCCCGGTAAAATCCTGATGCACAGCAAAAGATGCGTTAATACCACGACCAGCCTGGAAATGAGTGCGGACCGTCAAGCCGCTGCCTTTAGGGGCAACCAGAATAACATCAACATCATCTGGCGGGACAATCCCCGTATCATCATGGAAAATAACACCAAATCCATGGGAAAAATATAGGGCGTCACCTTCTTTTAAATTCTCTTTTACCATGGGCCAAGCTTGAATTTGCCCCGCATCTGATAAAAGAAATTGAATAATGGTTCCTTTTTCTGCCGCTTCTTGAATTGAATACAAATTTTCACCTTCAACCCAACCATCTTCAAGGGCCTTTTCCCAACTAATTCCTTTTCGAATCCCTAGAATTACATCGAACCCCTGGTCTCGCATATTAAGCCCTTGACCACGACCCTGTGGTCCGTAACCTAAAATTGCAGTAGTTTCATTATTTAGTATCTGTTTACACAATTCAATAGGATAATCGGATCGTTCAATGATCGTCTCTTTATACCCATTTATGTCGAGTTCTTTCATTCTTTATCCTTTAATTAATATTATTCATTAATATGCTTCCACCAATTTTTGGGTGGCCCAATCCGGATCTGATTTTACCAGTTCGGGTTGATGCTCTTCATCATTTCCTGATATCATGGCCATTTTTCCGGAGCGCATCAATTCCAATACATCAAATGTTTTAAGTTTGCTTATCATTTCTTCAACTTTTGCTTCATTTCCTGATAACTCAAGAATAATAGTATCTTTTTCTTGTTCAAGAATTCGGCAGTTATCAATGCTGACCATAGATTTAAGTTCATCTGGACTACCACTGATTTTTATTTTTACCAGTGCATATTCTCTCAGATGACAATCAATGTCCGTGGCATCTACAACATCATAGACATCAATTAATTTTTTTAAATTGTTTACAACTATCTTCTGCTTTGTTTTGTCTGGTTCATTTAAAACAATTGTCATACGGGTAATACTTGGGTTGTCTGTTCTGCCTGCCACGAGGCTATCTATATTAAAATTTCGTTTACGGATCATACTGGATACTCGATTCAATACTCCAGGTTCATCCTGAACAAAAACAATTAAAGTCTGTTTCATTGTATTTTCCTTTAGATTTCTGATTCTTGAAATTGATCGTGCACCGGTCTGCTGATCATCTCATTTAGATTCGCACCTGCAGGCACCATTGGGTAAACCATATCATGCTGTTCCACAACAAATTCTATCAGGGCCGGACCATTGGTCTTTTTTGCTTCTTGGACAGCACTCGATATTTCTTCTCTCTTTGTGACACGAAAACCTGGCAGCCCATAGGCTTCTGCAATTTTTAGGTAATCTGGGCTGCTGATCGGCGTCTCTTTATACCGCGCATCATAGAATAACTGTTGCCACTGCCGTACCATACCCAAATAGCCATTATTAATAATGGCAATTCTGATATTTACCTTTTCTTGTACTGCCGTCGCTAGTTCAGTAATGGTCATTTGAATACTGCCATCACCAACGATGACCCAGATTTCCTTATCTTTCCGAGAAAAACTAGCGCCGATCGCTGCTGGAAGACTGAAACCCATGGTTCCTAATCCGCCAGATGTCAATAGGGTATTGGGTTCCTCGTGCTGAAAATATTGAGCCTCGAGCATCTGATGCTGCCCTACATCGGAAACAATGATGGCATCGCCATTGGTTTCCTGCCACAGGTCATGAATTACCTGTGCTCCGTATAATGTATCGGTTTGGAGGTTTATGATATCCCTTGCTAAAGATTCACTCTGCCAAGAAGTGATCTTTTTCAGCCATTCATTGTTTTTCTTTTTCCTGAGCAGTGGAATAAGCTGTTGCAGAACAACACGCAGATCACCAACAATACCAACGTCCACCCTGACATTCTTATTGATTTCTGCAGGATCTATTTCAATATGGATCTTTTTTGAATCCGGTGAATAGGTCTTGATATTTCCGGTAACGCGATCATCAAATCTCATACCGCAGGCAATGAGCAGATCTGCTTTTTGGATGGCATTGTTTACAGCAAATTCACCATGCATACCCATCATGCCCATGTTTAAAGGATGACTTGCAGGCACAGCACCGGAGCCCAGCAAGGTCCAGCCAATGGGTATATTGGCAATTTCTGCCATTTCTACTATTTCTTTGGATGCGCCAGAAATTAAAATACCATGGCCAGCCAGGATGACAGGTTTTTTAGCTTTTCCGATAAGTGTTGCCGCCTGCTCAAGCTCATTTAGTTCTGCTTTTTGAGCTATATTATTTCCTGGAATGGTTACCGGGCCCAGGGGATAATCAAATTCAATTGCTTCCGTTTGAATATCTTTTGGAATATCCACCAGCACAGGACCGGGGCGACCGGAACGAGCAACAGTAAACGCCTCTTTTATGGTGCTCGCCAAGTTGTGGATGTCCATTACCAGATAGCTGTGTTTCGAAACAGGAATAACGGTACCGGCAATATCGGTCTCCTGAAACGCATCACTGCCAATAGCTGCCCTAGGTACCTGACCTGTAATACATACGATGGGCGATGAATCCATCATGGCGGTAGCAATGCCGGTTACCATGTTGGCAGCGCCGGGACCAGAAGTAGCCATCGCTACGCCTACCTTTCCACTGGAACGGGCATAACCATCTGCCATATGGGTAGCACCTTGCTCATGGCGAACAAGGACATGGTGTATTTTATCACTATAATTATTTAGCGCATCATAGGCCGGCAAAATGGTGCCACCCGGGTAACCGAATACCACATCTACACCTTCCTGAATAAGACATTCCCAGATAATTTCTGCACCAGTTAACTTTTTTTTTGATTCACCCATTTAGCTTCCTTAATTATTATTTTAGTACTGCTCCTTCATTGGCTGATGTAACCATCCGAGCATAGCGACCCAGATAGCCGTGGGTTATTTTTGGTGTAAAAGGAGGTAATTCCCTCAAGCGATTCTGGATTTCCTTATCGCTCAAATCCACATTCAATGATCTTTCAGGTATGTTGATATTGATAATATCCCCATTCTGAAGTACTGCGATAGGTCCTCCATCCGCCGCTTCCGGTGATATGTGCCCGATACAAGCTCCCCGCGTACCTCCTGAAAACCGGCCGTCCGTGATTAAGGCAACTTTATCTCCCAATCCCATTCCCATGATGGCGCTTGTTGGAGACAACATTTCCGGCATACCTGGACCACCTTTTGGACCCTCCATTCGTATCACAACCACATCCCCCTCTTGGACCTCATGGCTTAGAATACCTGATAATGCTTCTTCCTGAGAATCATAGATACGGGCCGGTCCAAGGTGGGTTAGCATGGATTGATCTACGGCGCCGGTTTTCACTACAGATCCATTGGGAGCCAAATTACCAAATAGGATAGCGAGTCCGCCTTCTTTTGAATATGGAGCATCAATTGCACGTATCACAGTTTGATCTTTTATAGAAGCATCCTTAATATTTTTACCCAGGGATTGTCCAGTAACAGTTAGACAATCCAAATTCAGAAGGTTTTCCTTTTTTGATAATTCACTCAATATCGCTGAGATGCCACCGGCACGATCCACATCTTCCATGTGGACATCCCTTGTGGCAGGGCTAACCTTGCACAGGTAAGGTGTTTTCCGGGATAGGGTATTTAATTCTTCCAGATCAAAATCAATCCCCGCTTCTATTGCGATAGCTAATGTATGTAAAACAGTGTTGGTACTACCACCCATAGCCATGTCCAAAGTAAATGCATTTCTAATCGTTTCTTTTGTGATGATGTCACGCGGTTTGATATTTTGATGAACCAGATCTACAATTCGGGTACCTGCTTCCTTGACCAATTCCAAACGACCTTCATCCACCGCTAAAATGGAACCATTGCCAGGTAGGGCAATACCAAGTGCTTCCATTAAACAGTTCATGGAATTAGCTGTAAACATACCAGAACAGGACCCACAGGTCGGACATCCTTCCTTTTCCAATTCAGACAAATCGTCTTCCGAAATCGCTCCAGCCTTCACTTGGCCAACACCTTCAAAAACAGAAATTAAATCAACTTTTTGTCCATTCAATTGTCCCGCTTTCATGGGACCTCCAGATACAAAAATAGTTGGAATATTCAAGCGCACTGCCGCCATTAGCATTCCTGGGACAATCTTGTCACAATTAGTAATACACATGAGGCCATCCAGCCTATGTGCTTCAACCACAGTTTCAACGCTGTCAGCGATTAGTTCTCGACTGGCCAGTGAATAGCGCATACCAATGTGCCCCATGGCAATACCATCATCCACACCGATAGTATTGAATTCAAAGGGAACACCGCCAGCTTCACGAATAACTTGCTTGGCTATCTTCCCAAAATCTTGGAGATGAACATGGCCTGGTATCAAATCGGTGTAAGAATTGGCAATACCAATAAATGGTTTCTGAAAATCTTCTTCAGACTGAATCACACCCGTGGCCCGAAGCAGGCTCCGGTGCGGGGCATGTTCATATCCTTTTTTTACTTGGTCTGATCTCATCAGATCCCTTTTTTCACATGATAATGAATATCACGTGAATGATTCTGCCAAATCCGGCTGCCAGTTCACATGATTCAGGGATGGGGATGATTATTCGGGGAGAGTCTTACTCACCGTTCGCACCGCCTGAATTTTTTTACTTCTTCCTAGGCGACCAGAACGGCGTTCGTAATAATAAGTACCAGTATTAAAATGTTTAGGTACTGAATAATGGACGGTAAAAGAATAACCGGCGAGCAAACGATTCCACTGCCAAGAACCTCGGAGGGATACATTTCTGCAACACTAGAACTACCTGTTATTTTTTTGTCCATTATTTCTTGTCGAGTTTTTATGAAAACCCAGTAAATTCATTTTTTATATCCCTGATAGTAAACATTTAATTTATTCTGTCAAACAGTAAACTTATTTAATTATAACATTAGTTTGGTTTAATATGTTATTCTTTATAATTCGTCAACTCCCGGGCCGAAGGGTCTACCGCATTGGTCCATTTGGGCATCCAGAAATGGGGAATTAATTCCCCGCTGTCTCCGAAATATCCTTGAAACACTTTTCGATAATAATAACTTTCTTTTAATTGGGGCGTACAATGCTTGAACAATTCCCTTTCCCGAAAAAATTCTTCATCGCTGATCATTTGATCAACAAAAGTTTGAATGATTCTATGCCATGACCTTTTTTGCGAGCTGACCCCATCTGAAAAAGCACATTTACGTCTCCAGAGAACCTCATCCGGCAATAGGCCCTGGCTATCAAATGCTTTCCTGAGCAGATATTTTTCTAATCTTCGTTCCCCATCAAACTTTTTCATCTCAGCCGGAATCGATAAATAATATTTAACAAAGGCCTTGTCCAAAAAGGGGGTCCGCGCTTCTAATCCATTGGAACTGATACTGCGATCCGATCTTAATACATCAAAATAGTGTAATTCTTTTACCAGCCGCTCGCTTTCGCTTTGCAGCTCTTCAAGAGAGGGTGCATGTTTCAAATATACATATCCGCAGCAGACTTCATCACTGCCGTCACCGTTGAAAATAACTTTGCAGTCAGTATTTTTGCTGATATACTTGGAAACCAGGTAATTCCCGACACTGGCTCTCACCGTTGTGGTGTCATAGGATTCAATATTATAGATAACAGTCTCAATGGCATCCAGGAAATCTTTTTCAGAAATTTCGATCTGATGATGCATTGTACCTAGGAAATCAGCCACGATTTGCGCATACTCCAGATCCACACTGTCGGGCATCCCGATTGAAAACGTATTTAGCTTTTGACCGTTGTTGTAACGAGACACCAGACTCGTTATTAGACTTGAATCAAGCCCGCCAGACAAGAGGCAGCCGATCTCTCTTTCCGCCATGAGGCGTTTTTTTACAGCATTGGTCAGCAGGATCCTGATCTGTTTGCAAATAGCATCTTCATCCTTTTCCCGGATCATAGCACCATTGTAGGTAAAATAGCGGTTAAATGTCTTTGGCGCATCGGAGCACCACCAGGTTCCAGGAGGGAAAGGCAAAACAGTTTCACATAATTGAACCAGGGGTTTCGCTTCGGAAGCTATAAACAGTTCATCTTCTTTCGTTCCAATAAATCCCGGCCGTACTCCTATGGGATCCCTGGATGCAAATAACTGATCAGATGATGCATCATGGAGTACAAACATAAAAACACCATCTAGTTCCTTTATTGTTCTCTCTATGCCAAATTTCTGATACAGGTATAGAATAATTTCGCAGTCCGAGCCAGTTGTTAAGTTGAAGTCATATCTTTCAGCAAGATCTTTGTAATTATATATCTCCCCATTACAAATCAAAGTCAATGATTCATCCTGGGGATGTTTCATGGGCTGATCCCCAGACTCAGTGGTACCCATGATAGCCAATCGATGAAAAGCAAACAATACATCATCGGTGATCCTATTATAATGGGTATTATCCGGCCCCCGGTAACCAATCAGATCAACCGTCTCCTGCAGCTCGGGCCAGGTATAGGTTCTTCCTTTATATGAAAATATTCCGCACATCTATTTTATCTTCTTTCATCTTTATTTTTAAAAAAAACCAAGACTGAAACCTTTTGGGGGTTTTATCAAGCTTTACTCTGCGGTTAGAAAGCTATTACCCCGTTCATATTATTATTGTTATTTAACAGGCATGTTGAAACGAGAATAAAAGTGTTCCCAGGAAAAATACCGGTTGTTAATATGGATTTTATATGAATCAAAATTCTTAACTATTTGTGTTGGTGATCTGTTCAATTATTTGATTCCTGTAATTTAATAATTTAAGCATATAGATTATAATATAAATATATTTGTATTA
>Ga0209753_1000717_pt1 | contig 13975 bp, 11 predicted proteins | sample METZYME_3_550m_FD_187550 | JGI IMG/M metagenome (GOLD analysis project Ga0209753, IMG submission 187550) | Marine microbial communities from oxygen minimum zone in mesopelagic equatorial Pacific - METZYME_3_550m (SPAdes) (version 2) | ecosystem: Environmental > Aquatic > Marine > Oceanic... | reverse complement strand
ACAGCACTCGCATTTTTTGCCGATGGAAAACCCAAATTTAATCGCCGATGCAATAAAAACTCTTTGCATGTCACTCTAAAAATAAAAGACAAATCCGTCAACTATCAAGTATCCTACATTGCGAATCCAAATGAGTTAAATTAAGGAGGTAAGTCTATGGCACAAAAAGTCATCGAAAATACCGTAACCGCCTACCTCGGGCACGAGGACAGTCCGGATATATCTAATCCTATACATTCCACAGAGGTTGCTAAAGCCTATGGTTTTCCCGGAGCGTTGGTGGGAGGCGTAACAGTATGGGGCTGGGCTACAGATACAATACTAGAGGCTATAGGAGAAGAGTGGCTAAAAGTCGGTTGGGCGGAATACTCTTTTCGACAACCAACAATTCCTGGAGACCAACTTACCATAAGAGCAACAGAGGAAAATACCGCAAATTCTTGGTCTGTAGAAATGATTAACGAAGAAGAGGTAGTCTGTGTAGTAGGCAAAGTTGGCCTAGGAAAGGCTGATTGGTCCAGCGAATTCGTTCGGTCGACCTCGTTAAACCCGACTGAAGAAGGACAAAAGAAAAAATCACTGACGTTGGAGACCGCTGAAATTGGGGTTGATTGGGCTGCCAAGAAGGCTGACTTTACTGTGGAGACAGCAACCGAATTCACTTCGGAGAAACAACGAACAAACAATCCGTTGTTCGTTGGTAGCAATCCTATCGCTCACCCATCCTGGACAGCCGGATGGGCTGAACAACTGATGAGGCACAATTACGATATCCCTTCCTCAATGCACACTAGGAGCCGAATCCAGCATTTGAACGTGGTTCCGGTTGGAACTCAAGTAATAGGGGCCGCCCATGTGGTTGGCGCCTACGAGAGAAAGGCGCATCATTTTGTGAATTTTGATGTTCTGTTGCAAGATCAAGCCGGTGAAGACATAGCACAATTGCGACACTGGACCATATTTAAGATAGCCACCCTAGAGGAAAGGGAGAATGTGTTAGGTTAAGCCCATTACTCAGTTCTTCCAGTGAATATAGGAGGGCGTTTTTCTATAAATGCTCTCCTAGCCTCCTGTCCATCTAAACTGCCCAATGATTTCCCAATATTCCACAATTCATAATGAAGTTGCTTTTCGACTTCGATTCGGTTGGCAGTTCTCAAGACCCTCTTCGTAGTTCTAGCGGTGATTGGAGATAAATTCGTCAACAAGTCCAAATATTTGTCAAATTCTTCATCAAATTGATCGTCAGGTACTACTTGGCTAACCATACCCAGACTCTTGGCTTCCTCACCTGTAACGGTTCTATTTTCAAGGAGGAATTTCATGGCCTGCTCATAACCTATTGCTTGGGACAATGTAATAGACAATCCTCCATCCGGAGAGCCTCCAATCCTAGGGTAGCCAGCCAGCAGGCGAGCTGATGAGGCCATTATCCGAATATCTGTAGCCATTGCTAGCGATAAACCGGCCCCGACAGCCACACCGTTGATACCACCTACAATTGGTTTGTCACATTCTTCCCGCAATGTGAAATAGAAGCGACTGACCCAACCTAGATCATCCAAATATCTATCCTGGCCAGACAACGGTATGAACTCTTCTTGACCTTCATCGGGGGTAAGGTCTAGACCTGCACAAAAAGCATCTTCTGTACCTGTCAAACCAATAACCCATACATCGTCTTCTTTTGTCGCCTCTCTTATTGCTTCAATTACTCCCCAAGCCAGTTCTAAGGAAGCCGCATTCTTTTTGCCCGGCCTATTCATTCTGATTACCCGAACATGGCCTCTGTCTCGAACTTGAACCAGATCACTCATTGGACCGTCTCCGTTGAAGTCATTTACCAATGGATTTTAGAACCAAGAAAAATTGAAACGGGGATTATTAGTCATCTAATGATTTTATTTGTTCTTCCACTCTGCCTAAATCTTCGTATTCTTCTAAACTTAGGTGGTAACACCTTTTGAGATACAAATCAGCGATGCCGGACGCCCTTTCTCCTTCCTTACATGCCCATTCAATCAAAATCGGCATCTGGAAAATTTCCGAGAAATAAGTAGAGATAGAATTTAGGTCCGCCTCTGTTTCAACGACGAGGGATTCCTCATCAGACTCAATGGCGTACCGCATTCGGCCGACAAGTTTTGTTAATTCACTCAATCGATCAGGCTCGCTCATCATGGAGTAAACAATATCGTTCACCTGGAAATTTGATTTTTCAGAAATTGCTGTGTTTTGGTCATTAAGACTGACACCTGAGCCGTCTTCGTATAGCTCCAAATAAGCCTGAACCACATCATTTACTTTCATCATAGCTGATGTCACATCCGAGGCGGTGTATTGCCCCCCAAATATCAGATCGTCGTGCCTTGTCTCTGCCAGGTTTTTCAAAAATTCTACATCCTCCACCTCTTCAGGGGCTGGAGGAAACGCAAAAGCCGACATGTCACCAGGTCCAATTTCACCTACTTGATTCATCAAAAATGGTGGGACATACTTGCTTACGTCTACCGTGATAGGGAGGAGGACTATATAGGAGGCAAAGCAGGATCCAGTCGACAGATCATTGAAATAAACCAATGCGTGCCCTCTCGGAGCGTCAGGTCGTCCCAACTCAAATTGCAAATCCATATCTATTGAAGATTCCCTTTATACAACTGTCCCCATGTAGCCACCACCCAAACCATTATATGCCAGATAATACACAACCCATATAAGTAACCCTGTCATCATTTCAATATAATAAGATCTGTAACGGCCAGAGTAAGGGACATTATATGCAGCTCTATAAGAAATTAATGAGACCGCTCCTATTCACATTGGAGCCAGAAACGGCTTGGCACCTGTCGGATCTTGGACTTTCTCAAACTTGGCTCTGGAAAATTATGGGAAGTGGTTTCGAGCATCACAATGAACTGTTAAAGGCGACGGTGGCGGGTATCCCTATAAAAAACCCAGTTGGCTTAGCGGCAGGGTATGATAAAAACTGCAGATTCCTCTCCTCCCTTCAAGAGCTTGGTTTCGGATATGTTACGGGTGGCACAGTCACTAAAAACCCGAGACCTGGTAATCCCAAACCAAGGGTTATTAGACTCAAAGATCAATCGGCATTGATCAATGCCTTAGGCTTCCCTGGAGATGGTCTTGAAAAAGCCTTATCAGAAATATCCAAAATGGCATCTGTCCCCAAAAAATCGGTCCGCATTATCAGCGTCTCTGGAACAGATATTGCTGACATTGCTGAATGCCATCAACAGCTGGAACCTTTGTGTGATGCAATAGAATTGAACATAAGTTCACCAAACACTAAAGGTCTAAGAATTTTTCAAGAGCCCAGCAACCTTAGATCACTGTTAGCTGAAGTAAATCAGAATAAATCCAAACCCCTCCTTGTAAAAACACCTCCCTATAAATCAGGGGAAGGTGATGATGAAAAAGTGTTGAACTTGGGGCGCATTTGCCTTGAGGAAAAGGTGGAATCTCTGACCGTATCTAACACGGTGCCAATTGCCCATGACGGGCTCGCTGTGGGACAAGGAGGGCTTAGTGGAAGTCCTTTATTTGAAAATACTATAGAGATGGTTAAAACTTACCGGGCAGAATTCGGGGATAGCATAGAAATTAATGCCTGTGGAGGAATTTCAAGCGGATATCAAGCCTATGAGGCCTTGAAGGCAGGGGCCAGTTCGATCCAAATTCTCACCTCACTTATCTATCAAGGACCTAGGATCGTCCAAAGCATCAATAAGGAGCTATCCGAACTTCTTACAAATCGAGGTAATCCTAGAAATTAGTTGGTTTTACCCATCAACGAATCAACTTCTATCCTTGAGGGCATCGAAATCTGAGCGCCTCTCTTGGTTGTTGCAAGTGCTCCAGCTGCGGAGCCCAGTTCGGCCGCTACACTAAGAGTTAAACCTTCTGATATTCCGACAGCTAACCCTGCTGTAAACGCGTCCCCAGCAGCTACGGAGTCAACACTTAGTACACTTGAACTAGGTACGTGTATCAATTCGTCTCCTGATAAGAAAAAGAGTCCTTCAGGACCCATCGTAATAATGCATATTGCCCGAGTAAGACCCTTCATTTTCAATAGGGCTCTATGAACAGATTCCAGATCCTTTAATTCACTATTTGTGAGTAATTCAGCTTCTTTTTGGTTAGGCGTAAGAAAATCTACTTTTCTGATAAGTTGATCAATGTCCCGTACAAACGGTGCTGGATCCCAAATCACAGGAACGTTATGACGCTGTGCTATCTTCGCTGCCTCCAGGTTAATTTCAAGGGGTATTTCGTTTTGAAGCATCAGGCAATTCGCACCGACTATACGGTCCTGAAGGAAATCCAACTCAACTTGACCGCAATTCATATTGGCACCAGATGAAACAACAATTGTATTTTCAGACTTTGAATCTACAGTTATCAAAGCTATACCTGTACTGTGATTTAAATCTTTCGTTATGCGGCTGACATCCACCGCTTCAGATCTCAGGTCGGTTAATACCTGCTCTGAGAAAACATCGACTCCTACTCTTCCAATCATCGTCACGGTTGCGCCTAATCTTGAGGCCGCCACTGCCTGATTGGCGCCTTTACCACCATTTTCAATAATAAATGACTCAGAAAAAATGGTTTGGCCACTCTTAGGCAAGTCCTCTACATTGATAATTAAATCGACATTCAGGCTGCCCAATACCACGAGATGTGGGGCCGACATGACTTCTATAAACCTATCTGATTCTTTGATAAAAGATCTTCTAAATACACAGCTACTCCGTCTTCATCTGGGCTTTTGGCCAGGTCGTCGCACACCTCAAAAACTACAGATTCCCCTCCGGCCATCGCAATCCCTGTGCCGGCCCACTTAAGCATTTCTACATCATTAAAACCATTTCCAAAAGCTATCACTTCCTCAACCTTCACATCAGTCTGGGAGCAAAGCCATGCCAAAGCTTTATCTTTACCCGCATCAACACTAAGTATTTCGCAGAAATGTGGTAATGAGCGGGTTGCATACAGCTCAGCAGAATATTTTGATTTCAGACTTAATTCTAATTCCGCCACCACCTCTGGGTCTCCAACTCCTAAGACACGATACATATCTCTTCCAATCTTTTCCAAAGAGTCCACTAGAAAAATTTTGACCCCATTTCTTTCTCCGTACGACTCAGCCCAGTCACTCATTTTTTCAACGTAAACGTCGTCCCCTGCATAACCCACTATCTCCACATCCCATTGGGCTAGTAATCGAACTGAAAGTGACACCTGATCGGGTGAAAGAAAAGTCTCCCAGACATTTTTTTGTCCTTTGTCAAAACTCACCAATGCACCTTGAAAAGACACGACTGTTTCTATCATAGGGGCTTGCCGGAGAAAAATCAGAGCAGATTTCAGGCTCCTACCTGTGGCAACTGAGACCAAAGCACCTCGACTGGAGCATTCTTCCAATATTTCCAGCATGTAAGGGGAAATCAAAGAAGAGTCCCCTTTTAAAGTGCCATCAATATCCAGTGCAATAATCTTATATTTCAAATACCTAATTTCTCCGAGACTAAGATGGCCTATGCTAGAATCACCGGGACTTTTGCTAATCCACATTCAGGTAGATTTATGCATATCACACCCAGATTAATACTATGGGCTTGCATTGCCCCCTTAGTAGTTTATTTGATAATACAGGCCTTTGGGGGAAAATAATAAGTATTCACAGGAGAAGCACCATTGAGTGAAAAAAAAGTGCTGATAACAGGATTAGCAGGAAAAATAGGTGGGATAATCCGGTCAAACTTATCTTCCAAATACTTTTTAAGTGGTCTTGACCTAAAGAAAGTACCAGGATTTCCTACCACCCTTGCTAATCTTTCAAATTTGGATGAAATAATGCCCGCCTTCCAAGGTATTAACACAGTTGTCCACTTGGCAGCAGATCCGAACCATCAAGGGGATTGGGAAACCAATTTGGAAAACAACATAATAGGTACCCGGAACGTATATGAAGCTGCCCGTCTTTCAGGAGTGAAGCGAATTGTTTTTGCTAGCAGTAATCATGCCCTGGGATTTTATCCATTAAGGGATAATCCATATAAACAAATCTATGAGGGAGACTTCGGAGAAGTACGTCAACCAGTTATTCCTTTATCCACCAATCTTGTACGGCCCGACGGCTATTATGGCGTGAGCAAAACATTCGGCGAATCCCTAGGTAGCTATTTTCATGACGAATACGGAATGTCGGTTATATGTATGAGAATAGGGTGGGTGATGGAACCAGATGACCCGACCTTCGCGCCGTCCGCCCTATCTTTATGGTTGAGTCACAAAGACACTGCTAGTTTGATCGACTGCAGCATAGATGCACCTGAATCTGTGGGATTTGCTATCGTCTACGGGATGTCAGATAACACTTATGGGATATGGGATATGGAACAAGGACGAAAAATAATAGGTTTTGCACCTGAAGATAACGCAGGTACGCAATGGGCCCTCTCGAAAGATCGGTCTTCAGTCATGAAATCTGGAGACCCACAAGAATGATTAATTGCAAAGGGAGAAAAAAATGAAAATACAAAGATATGAAACCGGCATTGTCAGCCTGCCTAGAGAGGAGGGTCCTTTGTCAGGGGGGATGGGAAGCAGGGCAGAATTTATTACTATAAAGATCATCACCGATGAAGGTATGGAAGGAATAGGCTACTCAGGGTTCGCCAGTTCAATAATGGTAAAGGCCTTGAAGGAAACCGTTGACGCATTGCTTGAACAGATTGTGGGAGAAGACCCCAGGCGAGTCGAGCATATTAATACTTATCTGAGAAATTTGGCGGGAGGCGGGGCCCCAGCAGGCCTTGTGACGCGAGGAGTTTCAGGGATTGATGTTGCCTTATGGGATATTAAAGGAAAAGCTGCGTCGGAACCTGTACACAGATTACTTGGAGGATTCAAAGATACCGTGCCAACTTATGCAAGTGGCTATTTATGGCGAACGTTCGACTTGGGCCGGTTAGAAAGTACAAGTAAAGAACTGGTATCTCAAGGTTTCAAGGCCATGAAGTTTCGCATGGGGGCTGAAGATAGTGCTCAAAAAGAAATAGCTAGAATGGAAACTATGAGAAATTCGGTGGGCCCAGACATTACTGTCATGCTGGACATCAATCAAGGCTGGGATGTCAACACTGCCATTTCCATAGGAAGAGAGCTTGCAGAATACAATCTTTTTTGGCTAGAAGATCCAATCAATCATCAGGATTTTGAGGGTTTGTCCCGCATCGCTGATGCTCTAGACACGCCAATAGCAGCGGGAGAATACCATTACGGAATCGAACCATTTAGGACTCAACTAGAGCGCAGATCTATCGATATTGTAATGGTCGATTTACTCAGGGCCGGAGGTATAACACAATGGATGAAGGCAGCCCACCTGGCCGAGGCTTACAATTTACCAGTTGTTACACATTTGGCTACGGAGGTCTTGATGCACTGTTTGGCTGCTTGCCCAAACGGTTTATATGTGGAGCACATGCCATGGACCTTTGCCATGTTTAACGAGGAACCCGAGATCGCCGGAGGGGAAATTATTTTACCTCAAAGCCCTGGATTGGGACTGTCATTCAATGAAGACAATTTGCAAAAATATGCAGTTTCTTGATTTTCAAGGGTAACTGACAATAATTCCTACCTACTCAGACCAAAGCAATATGGTAAACTGAGCGGTGGATTTATACCTCGGTTTCACTTTTTTTGAATCTCTCAAGGAGTTTTGGATTGGCAACGCAGATACCAAAAAATTACAGCGTTATTGGAAAGAGACCTGTCCGCCACGATGGGGCAGATAAAGTCACAGGGAAAGCTCAATATGGAGCCGATCTGAACCTGCCTGGAATGTTATTTGGCAAGGTACTACGAAGTCCACACGCACACGCCCGCATTAAGTCAATTGATCTCTCTGCAGCCCTTGCTAACCCGGAGGTCAAGGCTATAGTCACCTCCAGTGACTTATCTCCTTTACCAGATAAACCTGCGGAGGTTGGTGAAGACCTCTATGCGAATATGAAATATGTGAGAGATAGAATTCTGGCCTCTGATAAAGTTTTATTCAAAGGTCACCCCATAGCGGCCATAGCCGCCAGGGGGCTTCATGAAGCAGAAGAACTTTTATCCTTGATCAAGGTGGAATATGAAATTCTGGAATCGGTGACAGACGTCGAAGCTGCGATGGCTGAAAATGCCCCAATTCTTCATGACTCTATTAAATTCGCCTCGATGTCAGGGGACGAAGTTTTTGGCTCCAATATTGCTAGTCATGATCAATACATACTCGGAGATATAGATCAGGGGTTTAAAAAGGCAGACCTGACTATTGAAAGAGAATATCGCACCAAAACAGTTCATCAAGGTTATATCGAACCACAAAACGGTACAGCTTCCTGGAGGCCAGATGGGCACGTCACCATTTGGTGCAGCAGCCAGGGACATTTTGGGATCCGGGATCAAGTTTCCACCGTTCTAGGCCTCCCTGTCTCCAAAGTAACTATAGTACCGATGGAAATTGGCGGCGGTTTCGGAGGGAAGCTTCCATGCTATTTGGAACCATTAGCTGCGCTTCTATCAAAAAAAACTGGTAACCCAGTCAAGATGTTCATGACTCGATCTGAAGTCATTGAGGCATCTGGGCCAACATCTGGAAGTTTTGTTAGGGTGAAGATAGGTGTCACAAATGATGGGAAAATTACTGCCGCCCAAGGTTATCTTGCTTTCGAGGCAGGTGCATTTCCGGGCTCTCCCATAGGAGGTGCTACCGCATGCATGCTTTCCCCCTATGACATCGAGAATCTCCAGCTGGATGGATATGATGTGGTCGACAACAAACCGAAGACTACGGCATATCGAGCCCCCGGAGCTCCAATCGGTGCCTTAGCGGTAGAAACTGTTATTGACGAGATTGCGGAGGAGCTAAAAATCGATCCGATTGACCTTCGATTGCTGAATGCAGCCAAGGAAGGTACCAGAAGATCAGACGGGGTTGTCAACGGCAAGATTGGAATGATTGAACTTTCGGAGATTGTAAAAAATCATGCCCATTACCAAACACCTTTGGAAAAGGTCGAAGGTAAGTTAAGAGGAAGAGGGATAGCATTCGGGTACTGGAGAAATAACACCGGACCCGCTGCATGCGTTGCCACTGTTACACCGGATGGGGTAGTCAATCTATCAGAAGGTTCTGTCGATATTGGAGGTTCTAGAACTGCAATATCACAGCAACTGGCCGAAGTCCTTTCCATACCAGTAGAAGACGTCAACCCACAAGTTGCAGACACTGATTCCATAGGATATACATCAGTAACCGGTGGCAGTGGGGTTGCTTTCAAATCTGGTTGGGCTGCATTTGAAGCGGCACAAGAAGTTAAAAAGGAAATGTTAAAAAGAGCTAGTTTGGTATGGGAAGCCAAAGAAGAGGAAGTCGAATATGCCGAGGGAATAGCCCAACACAAATCCGACCCGGAACTCAAACTGACCTTTAAGGAAATTGCAGCGGCTTCAAATGGCACAGGTGGACCCATTGTTGGTAGTGCCGGAGTCAACCCTAGGGGCGTAGGAGGGTCGTTCGCAGCGATGCTTGTAGACGTAGAAGTAGATGAGGAAACTGGCAAGACGACAATCCTCAGATGCACCCCTTTCACCGACGTAGGCAAAGCAATTCATCCAGACTACGTAGAAGGTCAAATACAGGGAGGTACCGCACAGGGCATCGGCTGGGCTTTGAACGAGGAATACTTTATGAGTGACGACGGTAAAGTAATGAATGCAAGCCTTTTAGATTATAGAATGCCCACAAGTTTGGACCTCCCTATGATAGATCCTGTGGTCGTAGAGGTATTCAACCCCGGGCATCCTTTCGGTGTAAGGGGGGTAGGAGAATCCCCTCTAGTACCGCCCCTCGCTGCAATGGCCAATGCCTTATATGATGCGACTGGAGTAAGAATGCGGGAATTACCAATGTCTCCAACAGCCGTAAAAAAAGCCCTAGATGATGCAAAGGTTTAAGTTCAGAGCTAGATTTTAGTATCATTTAAGGTACGGACTAAAAGAAATTAGCGAGGTTTAATAATGCCAAAACAATTCCAATTTAAAGACGATGCCCGCTCTCAGTTGATGACCGGTATCGATCTTGTGGCCCGCACCGTAGGGATAACTTTAGGACCTAATGGTCGGAATGTAATCTTACAAAAAGAGTTCGGACCTCCTCAGATATGTAGTGATGGAGTAACCATTGCCAAAGAGATCGAGCTACCAGAACCATTTCCCAATATGGGCGCTCAGTTGCTCAAGGAAGCGGCCTCAAAGACAAATGACGATGTTGGAGATGGTACCACCACATCGACTATTTTAGCCCAGGCTATATTGAAGAATGGTTTCAAAAATATAGCGGCAGGTGCTGACCCAATGGCCTTGAAAAGAGGTATTGATGAAGCAGTCGATGTAATAATAAAAGAATTAATAAATGTATCAAAAGATGTTGCCGGAGACGAACAGATTGCTCAGGTAGCCGTGCTCTCAGCACATGATGAAAAAATGGGCCAATTGATAGGTCAGGTGATGAGTAAGGTTGGAAAAGATGGCGTTGTCACTGTTGAAGAATCACCGGGGCTGGACTATGAAGTTGAGTATGTAGAAGGCATGGAAATAGACAGGGGATATTTGTCTCCTTATTTCGTGACTGATCAAGACAGAATGGTCACAGAGCTTAATGAGCCGTACATCCTCATTACTTCAGAAAAAATAAGCACCCTAGAGGAATTGCTCCCATTTCTTGAAAAGTTTAGCGCTGTCGGTAGAGAACTAGTCCTGATAGCTGAAGATATAGAGGAGCAGGCGCTGGCCACATTAGTTGTAAACAAAATGAAGGGGACACTAAATTGCCTTGGGGTAAAAGCCCCTGGTTTTGGGGATAGAAGAAAAGCCATTCTTGAGGATATGTCCATCCTTTTTGGTGGAACTGTAATAAGTAGCGAGACGGGTAGGACTTTTGATTCTATCGAGATTTCAGACCTGGGAAGATGCAGAAGAGTCATATCCACTAAGGACTCCACCACTTTTGTGGAAGGAAGTGGAGAGGCAAGTCTCATTGATGCCAGGGTTAGCAATATAAAGTCCCAAGCTCAAGAAACTAAATCTGATTATGACCGCGAAAAATTGGAAGAGCGTGCAGCAAAACTATCTGGCGGTGTATCGATAATAAAGGTCGGAGCCTCAACGGAAGTTGAATTGAAGGAAAAGAAACAGAGGGTGGAAGATGCCTTATCAGCTACTCGAGCAGCTATGGAAGAGGGAATACTCCCTGGAGGAGGCACAGCACTTATTCGAATCGCCGCCGATTTACGTGACAATTACTCAAATAGTTCAGACGAGGCTACTGGGGCCAGAACTGTGTTGGATTCTGTAGAGGCGCCTGTTGTACTTCTAGTACAAAATGCTGGTTTTAGTGGCCCGGTAGTACTAGAGGCAATTAAAGAGGGAAGCGGCGACTATGGGTTTGATGCTGAAAATGATAGATATGGGAGCATGTATGAATTCGGTGTGATCGATCCAGTGAAAGTCACTAGGTCAGCTCTTGAAAATGCGGCAAGCATAGCTGGTATGGTCCTGACCACAGAATCTCTCGTTACAGAACTAGATCCTCCTAAATTACCCGCACCCTTTGACGACTAAATTCTCATCCTCGGCCGAGTGGATTTAAAACCCGCCCCAAAGGGAAAGTCCTATGTCAACCGATAAAGAAATTGAAGCCCCCATAGACTCGGACGTTACTATTTCTGTCGAAATGGTGAGTAAGAGCTTTGGGCCTCACAAAGCTGTATCCAACTTATCTTTTTCGATCAGAAGAGGAGAGATAGTTGGGTTTCTCGGTCCGAACGGTGCCGGCAAGACAACTACGATGAGATTGTTGACTTCCTATTACACTCCAGACACCGGTAAAATCCTTATAAACGGAACTGACAATTCAGAGAACGATTTGGAAACCAGAAAAAGCATTGGATACTTAGCAGAAAACAATCCCTTGTATGAAGATTTATTAGTCAGCGAATATCTCGATTTTATAGCAGACCTAAGGGGGCTTTCAGGCAATGAAAGAACCCGCAACTTGGAACAAACTGTAGAAGAAGCCAGCTTACAAGAAGTTTTCTATCGACCTATAAGCGAACTATCCAAAGGGTACCATCAAAGGGTCGGACTGGCAGGTGCAATAATTCATCGGCCTTCCATCCTGATACTGGACGAACCTACAGAAGGTTTAGACCCTAACCAACGTTTATCAATGAGGGATTTAATCAAATCTTTGGGCCAAGAACGAACAGTTTTGGTGACAACTCACGTCATGCAGGAAGTGGAAAATACCTGTGAGAGAGTTCTCCTCATAAACAGAGGTCAGCTTGTGGCCGACAGCCCAGTCGATGAAATTTTCCAACTTACCCCTGGCCTCAGAAAAATATATGTTGAGGCAGAAGGCAGTCAGATTGAATCTGGCCTTGCATCTTTAGATGCAGTGGAATCCGTAGAAAGATTGGAACCGGTCGATAAAAGGAAAAGATATATAGTTAATTTGTCAGGCTCTGAAGATCCGAGACCCGATATCTTTCGTTTAGCGACCACTCAAGAATGGGTGTTGTGGGAACTGCATGAAGAACGTATGCATCTTGAGGATGTGTTCCATTCTCTCACGTCAGAAAATGAGACCGAGAGGACGTTACAGGGATCATGAAGTCTCCTTTTATAGCTTTAATAAAAAAAGACCTTAAAGGCTATTTTGACCAACCCACAGGATATATCCTGATAGTCGTTTTTGTAGCCATGCTTTCGTGGTCGTTTTTTCAGTCAGCTTTTTTAATTGGCGAAGCTTCTTTACGGCCACTATTTACTGTTGATTTCGCAATTGATAAGCCTTCTTTACCATGGCTGTTGGCCCTATTTATACCAGCAGCAACGATGAGGCTACTATCTGAAGAGCAGCGAGACGGCACATTAGAAACACTGCTTACACAGCCAATAAGAGGTTGGGTTGTCCTTTTAGCCAAATTTACTTCCGGACTATTGTTTGTATCGATAGCTATCTTGGCGACAATTGGGATACCACTAACTCTTACCAGTGCAGGTGATTTAGATTGGGGGGCTTCAATATCTCAATACATTGGCAGCATTTTTCTGGCCGGCTCCTTGGTGTCTATAGGACTATTCACCTCTAGCCTTACGCGAAACCAAATCGTTTCCTTTATCCTGGGTTTAACTGTGAGTATGGCTCTGATGATTATGGGGCTAGAAATCGTGGCCATAACCCTACCGTCAACAGCCGCTAACTTGCTGCAATTATTAAGCCCTATAACTCACTTTGAAAATATAGGAAGAGGCATAATTGACCTCCGAGACATTCTATATTTCCTTTCTCTGATATCAACGTTCCTAAGTGCTACTTTCTTGATAATAAGAAGTCGTACTCTCAGTCATAAAACACCTCAATACCGCAACCTGCAACTTGGAGTCGCGGGTTTCATAATATTGAGTATTTTGATCGGATGGTTTGGTACATCAATCAAAGGAAGATTGGACCTAACCGGAGACAAATTATTTACTCTTAGCCCGGCAACTGAGGAAATAATTGGTCAGCTAGACGACCTGCTAACGATTGATGTTTTCATGACCTCAGACCCGCCTGTTCAAATCGCCCCTGTCTCAAGAGATATGAATGATTTTCTCGATGATGTTGAATCCAGTTCAAATGGAATGATAAAGGTTGCCAGACATTATCCAGATGATGATGAGAAGGCATTTGTGAAATCGAAAAACGCAGGGATTTCACCCATGGAATTTACTACTATTTCTCAAGGAGAATACCAAAGCAAACGAGGGTATTTAGGAATGGTTTTGACATATCTGGACCGCCGAGAAAGACTTCCGAAGATTCAAACTGTTGATGGATTTGAATATC
>Ga0209753_1000714_pt1 | contig 13990 bp, 11 predicted proteins | sample METZYME_3_550m_FD_187550 | JGI IMG/M metagenome (GOLD analysis project Ga0209753, IMG submission 187550) | Marine microbial communities from oxygen minimum zone in mesopelagic equatorial Pacific - METZYME_3_550m (SPAdes) (version 2) | ecosystem: Environmental > Aquatic > Marine > Oceanic... | reverse complement strand
GTTTCTTAAAGCCGCAATTCGAGCGTCGGAAAATCCTTTACGTTTCCAAGAACGCAGGTTTTCAGCATCGACATCGATAAGAGCGGTTCCCGCAATTTTCTCTTCGATCCCCACTAATTCTTCGATTTGGGCCAAGAACCATGGGTCGATACTACTGATGCGATGAATCTCTCCCAGTGCCATCCCTGCGCGAAATGCATCAGCAACAAACCAAATTCGTTTGGGCCCAGGCCACCGCAAGCGCTCTTCGAGACCGCTATCCTCAATGCTAAGCCCTGGTGGAATCTGCGGGTCCAAACCAACACTACCGATTTCAAGACTGCGGAGCGCTTTTTGAAACGACTCCTGAAAAGTTCGACCAATGGCCATCGCTTCCCCGACTGATTTCATCTGGGTCGTTAGCTGTGCGTCAGCGCGAGGAAATTTCTCAAAATCAAATCGTGGTACCTTGGTCACCACATAGTCAATGCTCGGTTCAAACGAGGCCGGCGTTGCGCCACCTGTGATGTCATTGGCAAGTTCATCCAGCGTAAACCCCACTGCAAGTTTGGCGGCCACCCGGGCTATCGGAAACCCGGTCGCCTTGGATGCCAGCGCCGAAGACCGGGACACTCGAGGATTCATTTCCACGATCACCATGTGACCGTCACTAGGACGGATACCGAATTGCACGTTAGATCCTCCGGTATCTACACCGATCTCGCGCAACACAGCGATACTGGCGTTCCGCATTAGCTGGTACTCCTTGTCCGTCAGAGTCTGTGCGGGAGCCACGGTAATTGAGTCCCCGGTATGGACTCCCATTGGGTCTAGGTTCTCAATTGAGCAAACAATGATGCAATTGTCATTTTTGTCGCGGACCACCTCCATCTCGAACTCTTTCCAGCCAAGAATACTCTCCTCGATCAGTAACTCTTTAGTCGGTGATGCATCGAGACCTCTTTTGCAGATAGCGGTGAATTCGTCTGCATCGTAAGCAACACCTCCGCCTGATCCGCCTAACGTAAATGATGGCCTGATGATGGTTGGGAACCCGATCTTTTCAAGAATTGCATGTGCATTTTCCATAGAGTGTGCTAACTCGCCGCGAACGGTTTCCAATCCAATTGAATGCATGGCTTCACGAAACCGCTCTCGATCCTCAGCCTTGTCGATCGATTCTCGACTGGCGCCGATCATCTCGACGTCGTACTCTTTTAGTACGCCATGCCGATTCAGATCGAGCGCGCAATTAAGACCGGTCTGGCCACCCATTGTCGGTAGGAGCGCATCGGGCCGCTCCACGTCGATGATGCTTGCAATCGATCGCCAGCGGATCGGCTCAATGTAGGTCGCATCGGCAAAATCAGGATCTGTCATGATCGTGGCCGGATTGGAATTGACCAACACCACTCGATACCCCTCTTCCCGCAGTGCCTTACAGGCCTGCACACCGGAGTAATCAAATTCGCAGGCTTGACCGATAATGATCGGCCCAGCCCCGATAATCAGAATCGATTCAATATCGCTGCGTTTAGGCACAGGCCAACTGCTCGGTGGATGTCATTTGAACAACGAAGCGCTTGAACAAAGCCTGGATATCATGTGGCCCAGGGCTCGCTTCTGGGTGGCCTTGAAATGAAAATGCCGGGGTGTTTAGAAGTTCAATGCCTTGAATTGATCCATCAAACAGCGAGCGGTGAGTAACCCGGACTGTGTCCGGTAACCCGTTCGGATCGACGGTAAACCCGTGGTTCTGGCTGGTAATCAGCACTTGGCCACTTTCAAGATCCATAACAGGATGGTTGGCTCCGTGATGCCCGAACTTCATTTTGAGGGTACGAGCGCCAGCCGCCAGCGCCAACAATTGATGGCCGAGACAAATTCCGAAAATAGGAATGCCAACTGCCAGAATCTCTCGGATTGCCTGGATCGCATAGCCGCAGGGCTCCGGGTCACCAGGACCATTGGACAGGAACACCCCGTCAGGACGTAGCGCTAACACCTCGGCCCCCGTTGTTTCGGCAGGGACCACCTGAATCTCACAGCCGTGCTCTGCGAGCAGCCGCAAAATGTTGTGCTTTATTCCAAAATCATAAGCAACGACCCGACAACGCGTGGATGGGGCCAAGCCTTTTCTTCCCTCCAAACGCCACACCCCCTCGTGCCACGCGTATGGTTCCTTGGTGGTCACTTCTCGGGCGAGATCCATACCCTTAAGACCAGGAAAGGCCCGCGCTTTCTCTAAAGCAGAATCCAAATCAATCGCACCGGCTTGTAGGCAGCCATTCATGGCTCCCCTGTCGCGCAAAAGCCGCGTCAGCTTACGTGTATCGATGTCACTGATTGCGACGATGCCTTGGCGACAAAGAAATGACGGCAAAGATTCTTCGGCGCGGAAATTGCTGAGCGTCAAGGGCAAATCTCGAATTACCAGACCAGCCGCGTACACGCCACGTGACTCATCATCATCTGCGTTAACGCCGACGTTACCGATATGCGGACTGGTCAGCGTAACGAACTGACGGGCATACGAGGGATCAGTCAGAATCTCCTGATAGCCGGTCATGGCAGTGTTGAACACAACTTCGCCGACAGACTCCCCTCGGCTACCCACAGAACGGCCTGAAAACAGCGTGCCATCCTCGAGGACGAGCACTGCTCTTTCAGACAATTAACGAACCACCTTTGACACAAAAAAAAGGAACCGGCCCGGTTCCTTTGTCGTTACAACTTGAAGAGCTTGTCGCATTTCAAGAAGTGAATGATACAGGTCGAGGCAATCCCTGGCAATCAAATCAACGAAAGAAGTTACGACCAGCTGGGTCTATTGAATTTCCCTTAGCCGCAGGCGGGCGATTTGAAAAACCTGCCGCAATGCTTCCCTAAATTCATCCTCGACATCGTTTTCAACACGTCGCTTAAATACCTCCAAAATCTCGGCGCGATGGTGCCCCCGCACAGCGAGAATGAACGGAAAGTTGAATTTTTCGGTGTAACGCCGGTTGAGATCCTGAAATTCTTTAAATTCGGCGTCGCTACAAACGTCAAGGCCTGCGCTCGCCTGTTCATTTCGAGAGGCATCAGTCACATCACCTTGGCGAGCCAAGCGCCCCGCGAGATCTGGGTGAGCGCGGAGCAGTGCCATTTGCGCCTCGCGACCTGCCATTTCGACCACATCGATAAAGGAACTACAAAGACCTGCTGCGGTGTCGTCCCGCGGCGTTAAGCCGGTATCCCAAGCCTGCATCACAATCCAGGCTGAATGTTCGAATACGTTGCCAAAAATAGTGGCAAATTCGCCACGACCCATCTGGCTTGGCCGGTAATTCGAAAATGAATGATCGGGGATGTCCGAAAATCGAGACATTACGTGCCAGGCGGTGAATGATGTTCGCGCCAATGGCGCGCAATATCGATGCGCCGGCAGATCCAGACCTCGTCGTGCTGCTGGACATGATCGATGAATCGCTCGAGGGCATGAATACGCCCGGGCCGACCGACCAACCGGCAATGCAGGCCGACCGACATCATCCGCGGAACTCTGGCGCCCTCAACGTAGAGCGCATCGAAACTGTCGCGCAGATAGGCGAAAAACTGCTCGCCCGAGTTGAATCCCTGTGGCGTTGCAAAACGCATGTCGTTTGCATCGAGGGTATAGGGCACCACCAGGTGATCTTTGTCGGCGATCCGGGTCCAGTAGGGCAGATCATCGTTATAGGCGTCGGCGTCATACAAAAATCCGCCTTCTTCTACTAGCAGTTTGCGCGTGTTATCACTGGTCCGACCGGTATACCAACCAAGTGGTCGTTCGCCGGTTACACGTTGAATGATGTCGATGGCCTTGTATAGATGCTCGCGTTCGGCCTCAAGTGGTACATCGCGGTAATCGATCCAACGGTATCCATGCGAGCAGATTTCGTGACCTGCTTCTAGCACCGCATCGGCAACAGCCGGATTGCGCTCGAGTGCCATGGCAACAGCGAACAGCGTCAACGGAATGTCTTTACGCCGAAAAAGATCCAACAGCCGCCAGATGCCGACCCGTGCACCGTACTCGTAGATCGACTCCATGCTCATGTGCCGCTGACCGATCCACGGCGTCGCCCCGACAATTTCGGAAAGAAAGGCTTCCGATGCCGGATCGCCATGTAACACGCAGTTCTCGCCGCCCTCTTCGTAATTCAGCACAAATTGCAGGGCAAGACGGGCACCACCCGGCCACGCCGCTTGCGGGGGATTTTGACCGTAACCTTGAAGATCTCGTGGATAAGAAAAATGATCAGCCATCGGTGTTTCTTTGTCGCCTGTGCTCCATCGCTCGGTACTTTGGGGCGCATTTCGTGAAGGTCCGCTGACACTAAATCGGGCGGTTGGCTCAACGAAGATCGTCCCTGCCGACTTGAAAGGCCCGATAATACCGGTACTCTGCAAGTTCAGCAGACATTTGAAGGCGCCGAATTCGACAAAACCGCGAGGATAAAGACCATTGGGGCAACAAACGACTCACGTTCTAGATACCGCAGCTGGCCAGCCCGCTGGGGGGATGGCCTGGGTCTTGTACCGGGCCGAACCACAGCACAGCGAAATCGCCTCGGGGCATACAAATACTGATGGCCGCAATGACGGCCCCGTGCTTGAAGGCGCTGATTTCACAGTCGGCACCTACGAGTTGGTGTTTATGGCCGGGGATTATTTCCGGTCAAGGGGGGTGGACCTCCCCGAACCCCCGTTTCTCGACCGGGTGGTGCTGCGCTTTGGCATTTCAGAAGCAGACGGCCATTATCACGTACCACTTCTCGTCTCTCCCTACGGGTACAGCACCTATCGCGGCAGCTGATCCCGCGTAATGGCTAAGGAAGCCGCATGCAAAATGCCAGAGGGCGTGTTCGTTTTCTGCTCGGGTCTCAACCGACCGAAGTGGAACTTGCCGACCCAAATCTGACCCTACTGGATTACCTTCGCACCAGTGCCCGCTTAACCGGCACCAAAGAAGGCTGCGCCGAAGGTGATTGCGGCGCCTGCACCGTACTCATTGGCGAAGTCCACGATCAAGGCTTGCGCTATCTGCCTGCTAACGCCTGTATCGTTCTCCTCGGCATGGTAGACAGTAAGCAGGTTTTGACGGTCGAGCATCTTGCTCGGGAAGAAATTCACCCAGTGCAACAGGCCATGGCCGATCAGCATGGGTCTCAATGCGGCTTTTGTACCCCGGGGTTTGTCATGTCGCTTGCGGGACTGCAGTGGGCTGCGTCGTGCAAGAACGAATCGGCCCCGGTCGACCGGGCCCAGATTGACGAGTACCTTGCCGGGAACCTGTGCCGCTGCACGGGTTACGGGCCAATTGTGAACGCGGCTCGAGAAGCTTGTTCGGCGCCACTACCAGAATCATGGCGAACGCAAGCCACAGTTGCAGATACGACGCTTCGCGCCTGGCAAGATCCGGCCCAGCCGCTTTGCTGTAGAAGTAATGGAAAGATGTTTGCAGCCCCACGCTCTCGAGCAGATCTGCAGGCCATCGTGTCTGACCACCCAGGCGCGACCCTCCTCGCTGGCGCGACCGACATTGGTCTTTGGATCACCAAACAGGGTACGCGATTGTCGTCCGTCATCTATCTCGGCCAAGTCCCGGAACTGCAACGCCTTGTGGAAAACGATGGAAAACTTGAGATCGGCGCCGGTGTTTCGTTGCAGGATGCAAGTGCGACACTTAGCGAAATCTCGCCGGATCTTAATCGCCTGCTGCGCCGCTTCGGGTCCCGGCAAGTCCGTAACCAAGGTACAGTTGGCGGGAATATCGCGAACGGATCCCCCATTGGAGATTTACCCCCGGCGCTGATTGCACTGGGGGCCCAGTTACGCATTGCAAGTACCCGTGGTGTGCGAGAAATTCCACTGGATGCGTTTTTTATCGATTACGGCCAACAGGATCTCGCGCCAGGCGAATTCGTTGAGTCGGTCGTAATCCCCCTCGATCGTAACCTTCAATTTCGCTGCTGGAAAATTTCCAAACGATTCGATCAGGACATCAGCGCAGTGCTCGGCGCTTTTGCTGCAAAGCTTGAGGAGGGAATCGTCCGTGAAGTACGGATCTGTTTTGGCGGCATGGCGACCATCCCGAAGCGTGCGCGGCAATGTGAAGCGGCACTTACCGGCCAACCACTGGACCAAGGGACCTTGGCACAGGCTCGCCAGGCATTAGCGGCCGATTTCGACCCAATCACGGACATGCGAGCGAGCGCGCACTATCGACAACGTGCAGCAGGAAATCTCCTTGAGAAGTATTTTCTCGCGATGACAACAACCGATCTGCCAGACCTCTATGACGAGAAAACATGGCCAGGTCTCGGCAATCAATCTTTTGCCAATGGGTGAACGACCTGAATTGCGTGGCGCGGCCGGCGAGGCACTGCGTCATGACAGCGCGCTCAAGCACACAACTGGCGAAGCGTTATACGTTGACGATATCTTCGAGCCGGCGGGTACCCTTTATCTTGCGCCGGGTATGGCTGACGTCGCCTGCGGCTCCGTCCTAGGCATAGATCTTGCCGCCGTTCTCGAATCCCCCGGTGTTGTCTCGGTACTGACTGCAGCCGATGTACCCGGCAGCAACGATGTCAGCCCGACAGGCTGTGGCGATGACCCCGTGCTGGCCAAGAACGAAATTCACTTTCATGGCCAGCCGGTTTTCGCGGTCATTGCTCGCAGTTACCAGGAAGCCCGGGCGGCGGCGCGCCTTGGCAAGATCGATGTCACACCGTCGGATCCAATCCTGACCATCGATCAGGCGCTTAATGCCGGCACTTTCGTGAGTGAACAACGACAGATAGAGCGCGGTGACTGGCAAACCGCACTCGACGACGCACCGCGCAGTGCAAAAGGCACCGCCTGGAGCGGGGGCCAGGATCACTTCTATCTGGAAGGTCAAGTGTCTCTCGCAGTTCCAGCCGAGGACGGGGGCGTACACATCTATTGCTCGACCCAGCATCCGTCTGAAGTGCAGCATGCAACTGCAAACGTATTGGGCCTAACCGATCGATCAGTCACTGTGGAAGTACGGCGTATGGGCGGCGGATTTGGCGGTAAGGAGACGCAAGCCGCGCAGTGGGCGGCCCTGGCCGCGCTGGCAGCTGTAAAAACAGGCCGAGCAGTGAAGTGCCGCCTCGATCGTGACGATGACATGTTGATGACCGGCAAGCGCCATGAATTTAAAGGGAGCTGGCATGTCGGTTTTGATGATGAAGGACGCATCCTGGCAGCCGATATTCACTTGGCCTCCCGCTGTGGGTTCTCGCGGGATCTTTCGGATCCGGTCAATGATCGAGCCATGCTCCACGCCGACAACGCGTACTTCTATCCTGCCGTTCGAATCCGATCCGATCGCTGTCGCACCCACACAGTGTCCAACACCGCGTTTCGTGGCTTCGGTGGGCCCCAGGGCATGCTGGTCGCAGAACAAATGATTCAGGCCATCGCCCACCAGGTGGAGAAAGACCCTCTTGATGTGCGCAAACTCAACTTTTACGGACGGGACACGCGCGATCTAACGCCCTACCAAATGCGGGTAGAGGACTTCATCCTGGACGATCTGGTCGAGGAACTAGAAGCGACCAGTCGCTACCGGCAACGCCGGAAAGAGATACACGAATACAACCTTTCAAGTCCCATCATTCGCCGGGGACTGGCGCTAACACCCGTGAAATTCGGAATTTCTTTTACCAACACGAGCTTTAACCAGGCGGGCGCGCTGCTGCACGTCTACAAAGACGGCAGTATCCAGCTCAATCATGGCGGAACCGAGATGGGTCAGGGCCTCTTTATTAAAGTCGCGCAGGTGGTCGCACAAGAACTGCGAGTTGATATCGATCAGATCCAGATCACCGCCACCCACACGGGCAAGGTCCCCAATACCTCTGCGACCGCAGCATCGTCCGGCTCCGACCTGAATGGCATGGCCGCATTGAACGCGGCCCGTACCATTCGCCGACGCCTAACGGCATTTGCGTCCAGTCACTATGGCGTACCGGAAACAGAAATTGCGTTTCATTCCGGCCACATCCAAATAGGACCACGCAAGGTTTCGTTTTCGGACCTTGTCATGGAAGCGTACCTCAACCGAGTGCAACTCTCGGCCACTGGTTTCTATCGCACCCCAAAAATTCACTGGGACCCGATCACGGTAACGGGTCGACCATTCTATTACTTTGCCTACGGCGCTGCGGTCACCGAGGTCGCGATCGACCTTTTAACCGGGGAGAACCGCGTAATCGCAGTCGACATTCTTCATGACGTCGGCCGATCATTGAATCCGGCGGTTGATGCGGGTCAAATCGAAGGCGGATTCATCCAGGGCATGGGCTGGCTGACTACAGAAGAATTGTGGTGGGACACCACCGGGCGGCTCAAGACCCACGCCCCTTCAACCTACAAAATTCCGACCTGCAGTGACCGGCCGGAACACTTCCGGATGCGTATTTTCGAAGCCGGCGAGAATCCGGAAGCGACCATCTACCGGTCAAAGGCTGTCGGAGAACCACCCCTGATGCTGGCCTTGTCGGTTCATCAGGCGATCGTAGATGCCATTTCAAGCGTTAATGCGTATCGCGATTTGCCGCAGCTCCCGGCCCCCGCAACCCCGGAGGCAATCTTGAATGCAGTAGATGCCTTGCGTGAACGGGAGGCCGCATGAGCGCAGTAAATACTCTCGCCGTGGCGGGGCCAGTGGACTGGGTAAGCTCGGCTCTAGAACAAATCGGCGCTGATGACACGGCCGTCCTCGTGATGGTCATCGAGGATGCGGGCTCGACCCCGAGAGACGCGGGTGCCTGGATTTTAGTCAATCGCAAGGCCACGCTCGGCACCCTCGGCGGCGGTCAACTCGAACAAATCGCTGAAGATGCCGCAAAGCAACTTCTGGATGACCCAGGGTGTGGACGCCGATCAATCCTGCGTTGTGTGCTCGGTCCAGACGCTCGACAGTGCTGTGGAGGAGCTGTGAAACTTGCCCTGGAACTTTTAGATGCAAATGCAATTCCGTGGCTCAAAAAAGCCGGGGAATCAATTCAAAGCGATACAGACGATGCAGTCCTTTTCCCGACCAGTGATGTCAGCGCCACACCGCGAGTAATCTCGGCAAGTCGCAGCATTTCTCCCACCGCCGGTGTTCACTTGCAGTCACTGCGCGACCCGAGGCCCCAGTTATTCGTTTTTGGCGCTGGACATGTGGGGCGTTCGCTCTGCACTATCGCTTCCCAGTTGCCGCTGCGGCTCGTGGCGTTGGATTCGAGAGATGCGATGCGTGCACTCGTCCCACATGCAGACAACGTGACGGTGACTGACATGGCCGAACCCGAAATCTGCGTGCGCAGCATTCCCCGTAATGCGGCAGTACTTGTGATGACTCACAGTCATGAACTTGACTATGAGCTGTGTCATGCTCTGCTCAGAAGAAACGAACTGGCATTCGTTGGATTAATCGGCAGCCACAGCAAGGCTGCCCGATTTCGTCACCGACTTCGAAAGGATGGGGTATCTCCGCAAGCAACGGACCGCCTGACCAGCCCGATTGGAACGAGCGGCCCGACCAGCAAGGAGCCCGGTGTTATTGCGCTCGCTGCGCTAACAGAAATTCTGACAATATTCGAAGAGCTGGGAACCAAAAACCGAGCAGACGTAAATTCGCAATCAGACTTAGTTTCCCACCAATAGAGATAAAGGCAATGGATCCAAAACACCTTCGTTTCATGGATCTTGCTGGGCAAATTTCGCAAGAAAAGATGCATGCCGGAGAAGGCGGGCCATTTGGCGCCATCATTGTTCGGGATGACGAGATCATTGGTCAAGGTTGGAACCAAGTCACATCTCAGTGTGACCCAAGTGCCCACGCTGAGATTGTCGCGATCCGAAATGCCTGCAGTACACTTGGAACATTCTCTCTTGAGGGAGCCAACATTTACACCAGTTGTGAGCCCTGCCCTATGTGCCTCGCTGCGATTTGGTGGGCACGGTTGGAATCCGTTTATTACGCCAACACCCGCCAAGATGCGGCTCGAATCGGCTTCGATGACGCGGAAATTTACCGCGAGGTCGGCCGAAACTTAACAGATCGCCAAATCCCAATGATCCGATGTGAAAGTCGTGCGGCGGCACTCGCTTTTCAGGACTGGGCTCAAAAAGAAGACAAGGTTCCTTATTAATTTGGTCCCGAAAGATCGAGTCTTCATCAACCTATTTACCCGTGCCCATCCCTGACTCCCCACTTCTTTCCCTCACCGGGATCCGTAAAGTTTTTCCCGGCTGCATCGCAAACGACGCGATCGACCTGGACGTGCAGCCTGGGGAAATTCATGCCCTGCTGGGTGAGAACGGTGCGGGCAAGAGTACGCTGGTGAAAATTATCTATGGGATTTTGCGACCCGATCATGGAAACATCCGCTGGAATGGGGACTCTGTGCAAATTGTTAATCCGGCGCAGGCTCGAGAACTCGGGATCGGTATGGTGTTCCAACACTTCTCTTTGTTCGAGGCGCTGACAACCCTCGAGAACGTCGCCTTGGCCTTGCCGCGCGAAGATCCTCAAAAATTGCGGGCCCGACTATTAAAAACCGCTGATGCGTACGGTCTTGCCCTACAGCCCGACCGGCATGTACATGAACTCTCGATGGGCGAGCGGCAACGAATCGAAATCGTCCGTTGTCTGCTGCAAGACCCACAGCTATTAATCCTCGATGAGCCGACTTCTGTCCTGACCCCACAGGAAACAGAAACGCTGTTTGAAACTTTGCGTAAGCTTGCTGCGGAGAAACGCGCGATTCTTTACATCAGCCATAAGCTGGAGGAGGTGCGATCATTGTGTGATAAGGCGACTATCCTTCGGAACGGCCGCCGTGTTGATGACTGTATTCCTTCGGCAGAAACTGCACGGTCGCTCGCAGAGAAAATGATCGGGAAGCGAGTCGAGTCGGTAAGAAAACGGGTCACAAACCAACAGGAAAACATCGGCCTACAGATAGCCTCCCTTACGACCCACTCCCACCAGCCACACGGCGTGGATTTAAGTGATATCGACTTTGAGGTCCGAGCTGGGGAAATCCTCGGCATCGCGGGCATCGCCGGAAATGGACAGATTGAGCTGATGGACGCGCTTTCGGGTGAAACCGGCGCGCCACTCGGGGGCACGATTGAGATTCTAGGCACAGATGCAACTCATCTAAACCCGAACGAGCGGCGCGATCTCGGCGCGGTATTCGTGCCAGAGGAACGGATCGGACAAGCCGCCGTCGCCGACATGACACTCGTTGAAAACAGTTTTTTGACTGCTTCCACCCGAATGAAATTTTCCCCCAATGGACTGATCGATTGGAATGCTGTAGGCAAATTCGCCGACAACATCGTACGTGACTTTGATGTCAGAACGACTGGCGTCAGTGCGCTCGCCAGCAGTCTTTCAGGCGGCAACTTGCAAAAGTTCATTGTCGGTCGTGAAATGCTTCAAGAGCCACAGCTTTTGATCGTATCGCAACCCACCTGGGGCGTGGACGCCGGCGCGGCTGCAGCCATACATGAAGAAATTCAGCGGCTCGTGAGTGCCGGCGCTGCAGTACTCGTGATTTCCCAAGACCTTGATGAAATCTTCCTGCTCTCTGACCAGATTGCCGTAATTTCACAAGGCACGCTGTCAAGCGCGACCCCGGCCAACGATGTCACACCGGAAGATATCGGCCTTTTGATGGGTGTTCGACACACACAACAAGAGAAGACGGAATATGCTGCGGCTTGAACCAAGAAGCACGCAGTCCTTATCGGCCGCCTGGCTGTCGCCAATGCTGGCGCTGGTGCTAACCGCCTTGACGGGCGGGATAATTTTCCTCGCGATGGGCAAAGACCCAGGGACAGCCCTCTACATCTATTTTGTTGAACCCCTGACATCGAGTTCCGGGCTATCAGAAGTCGCGGTTAAAGCAGGCCCCCTGGTACTGATTGGCATCGGTTTGTCGTTTGGCTTTCGGGCAGGCATCTGGAACATCGGCGCCGAGGGGCAGTACATCGCGGGCGCCATCGCCGGCGGGGGACTCGCAGTTTTTTGGTACGAAAGTACAAGCGCGTTCTTGCTCCCCGCAATGTTACTCACTGGCATTCTCGGCGGGATGGCCTGGGCTGCGATTCCCGCGCTTTTGAAAACCCGATTCAACGCCAATGAAATTCTGGTGTCACTGATGTTGGTTTACGTGGCCGAGTTACTGCTGGTGCATCTGGTCCAAGGGCCGTGGCGAAACCCCATGGGCTGGGGCTTTCCTGGCACCCGCGTGTTTCCAGACGCGGCGACCATGCCCCTGCTTTTCACGGGCAAACGCGTACACCTCGGGACCGTACTTACTCTGGCCGTACCATTTATCGCCTGGTTCCTGCTGGCACGAACCCGGTTTGGCTTCCGGATAAAACTATTTGGGTCAGCGCCTCTCGCAGCACGCCACGCCGGCGTGCAAAGCAACCGGATTATCTGGCAATCGCTGCTAATTGGTGGAGGACTCGCAGGGCTTGCCGGGGTTATCGAAGCGGCAGGGACCATCGGTCAGTTAATGCCTGACATTTCCCCGGGTTATGGATTCACCGCAATCATCGTTGCGTTTCTCGGGCGATTACATCCGATCGGGGTGCTGCTCGCTGGCATCGCGATCGCCGTCACCTACATTGGCGGAGAAGGCGCCCAAATCTCAGCCGGTTTACCGAAGGCGGTCACCGGCCTCTTCCAGGGCATCATATTGTTTTATTTGTTGGCGTTTGATCTCTTCACCCGCTACAAGATCGTCCTACCCTCGAGACAAACGGCACAGCAATGATTGATCTCATCATTCCTTCCATCATGACGATGATGACTGCAGCCACGCCTTTGATGTTTGCTGCAACTGGCGAACTTATCTGTGAACGATCTGGTGTGCTGAACTTGGGTGTTGAGGGCATGATGCTGATCGGCGCAGTGTTCGGATTTGCCGCTGCAGCGGTCACGGGCAATGCCACCCTTGGTCTCCTTGTAGCCGCGATGTCAGGTGCTAGTGCTGCCCTGATCTTCGCCATACTCACGCTTAACCTGTTATCCAACCAAGTGGCAACCGGCTTGGCCTTGACCATCTTCGGCACAGGCCTCTCGGCGTTGGTCGGAGTTGATTATGTCGGGGAAAACATTGATCAGATTGTATCTATTCATATTCCGGTTCTTACCGATGTTCCGATCGTCGGCAGGTTACTTTTTGGTCACGACCCTCTGGTATACCTCGCGCTCCTCATTTTGCTCGGCGCCAGCTGGTTTCTAAGCCGGTCCCGCTGGGGCATGATTCTGCGCGCAGTAGGTGACTCCGATGTATCGGCCCATGCCATTGGCTATCCCGTCATCGCCATCCGTTTCGCCGCCGTCACTTTTGGTGGCCTGATGGCGGGGCTCGGCGGCGGTTATTTGTCTCTGGTTTACACGCCGCTGTGGGCTGAAAACATGACGGCCGGTCGTGGCTGGATTGCGCTGGCTCTGGTGGTGTTCGCGAGCTGGCGCCCTGCGCGGGTGCTGTTCGGCGCCATACTTTTTGGGGGCATCACGATTTTGCAGTTGAATGCCCAAGCGGCTGGCCTTGGTATTCCCGCCGCATTCATGTCCATGCTCCCTTACATTGCGACCATAGTTGTATTAGTCTTAATCTCTAGGGATGCGATCAAAATTCGTCTCAACGCCCCGGCCTGTTTGGGTCGGCCATTTCGGGCCGAACGTTGAGTAGAATGGCACCTGTAAAAATTCTCACCATAATCGGAGGAAAATGAAGATGAAGCACCTCATCAAACTGGCCACAGTAATGCTCGCTGCGCTGTTGAGTTTCGGTGTGGTCTCCACTGCGTCTGCAGACAAGCTGAAAGTTGGATTTATTTACATTGGCCCACCAGGCGACCATGGCTGGACCTACGCCCATGACCAAGCCCGACTGATGGTCGAAGAAAAACTCGGTGATCAGGTAGAAACCACATTTGT
>Ga0209753_1000711_pt1 | contig 13999 bp, 11 predicted proteins | sample METZYME_3_550m_FD_187550 | JGI IMG/M metagenome (GOLD analysis project Ga0209753, IMG submission 187550) | Marine microbial communities from oxygen minimum zone in mesopelagic equatorial Pacific - METZYME_3_550m (SPAdes) (version 2) | ecosystem: Environmental > Aquatic > Marine > Oceanic... | reverse complement strand
AGAAAATAAAAAAGAGGCCAAATAAGAAAGGCCCAGATTCAAGAAATCTGGGCCTTTTCGTGCCTAAAATAGTGGTGACCCGCCTCGGGGTCGAACCGAGAACCTACTGATTAAGAGTCAGTTGCTCTGCCATTGAGCTAGCGGGCCGCTAGTGTTGCGAGAACGTGTTCTACTCTACAACCTAACAACATCTCTGGGATAGTGTCAATTCGGCAAGAATGCGGATGGCTTTACGTGGCTGCGGAAAATTCGCCGGGAGAGACTATATTCCGTGGTCTAGCCGTTCGATGAGGTGCTCGGGGAGGTCGGCCGCTTTCATCTTCTTCTGCGTCTTGGCGATGTCGTAGGTCACCCGGTGTCGCTCAATAGTGGTCGCGGCGCTGTCGTAGATTGCGTAACTGGGGCGGGAGTCCCGGTTCCGGGGCTGTCCGACGCCACCGGGGTTAATGATCCGGCGTTCGTGCCCCAAGGCAACTGGCTCGTCAATCGGGAAGTCGGTGAACTCTGGATCAAGTGGATTTCCCTCGATTTCGCAACAGACAAACGGAATGTGCGAGTGGCCGACAAGACAATATTTGGTCTCCAAAAGAGCCAAAGTTCCGCAAGCTGAGTTTCGGTCCAGCAAATATTCGACGATAGGGTCTCGCAGGCTGCCGTGCACCATGGTGAACGTCTCTTCTAAAGCAACCAGAGGCAGAGAGCCCAAGAAATCCTTCTGATTAGCATCAACTTGACCGGCGGTCCACTCGGTTGAAACCTTGGCGGCGGGGTTGAAGTCTGAAGCATCGATTAGGCCGATGGCCGCGTAGTCATGGTTGCCGGCCACCGCCACCAGGTCGTATTCCCGGATCCGGTCTATGCAAGCACCTGGGTCCGGGCCGTAACCCACCGTATCTCCCAGGCTCCAAATCACGTCGAAGCCGCCTCGGTCTTGGGCGTCGGAGAGAACTGCCTCCAGGGCCTCAAGGTTCGCGTGAATGTCGGATAAGATCAACGCCCGCATGATAAAGGAGTTCCTTAGAAAAGGGTCCAGTGGCGCGCAATCCGGTATATTGTCACGGTGATTATAACCGTTGGCTGGGTGAAACCGCCAAGCCTGCCTTTATCCGTCTAATTCGAATCTGCGTAAAGGGATAACCTCATGACAAACGACAAACCTATCGTGCGAGTGATCGGCACCGGTGGAAGCATCGCTGGAGTTGGGCCAGACCGCATGGACTTCATTCTCTACCCTGAGATCGGCGACCATATCACCATCCAACAGTCCCTGGACCGTGTTCCAGAGATCCAAGACTTCGCTGAAGTTAGGTCCGAAGACCTGGTCAGCGTTGGCAGCACCGCCATCAGCGCAGCCGAGTGGTTGGGTCTGGCTCGACGAATCAACCAGATCTTCCGGGAAGAGCCCAACGTGGCAGGGGTGGCCATCACTCACGGCACGGCCACGTTGGAGGAGACTTCTTACTTCCTCCATTTGACCGTGAAATCCGAGAAACCCGTGGTGATCACCGGCGCCATGCGCCCGCCCACCGCTCTGAGCTCCGATTCCGACCTGAACCTGTTGGACGCGGTGCGGACCGCTGCCAGCCCCAATGCCGCCGGCCTGGGCGTGTTAACAGTGTTGAACAACGAGATACAGTGCGGCCGGGACGTAACCAAGGCCAGCACCTTCCGGGTGGAGACCTTCCGGCCCAACGAACTGGGGTTCCTGGGTTACGCCGACTCCGACGGCCAAGTCGTGTTCTACCGGGCGCCACTCCGGCGTCATACTGTTGACACGCCGTTCATGGTTGACGACATGAGCGACCTGCCCCGGGTGGACATCGTCTATTCATACGCCGGGGCCGATGGGCTCCTGGTGGACGCAGTTCGGAGCAACGGCTCCGACGGCCTGGTGTTGGCCGGGTTCGGCGGCGGCACGTTCCCTCCGGCGGTGATTGATGCCGCCGTCAAGCTGGTGGATGACGGAATCCCGGTGGTCTTGGCCACACGCGCTACCTCCGGCAGGGTGGTCATGACTCCAATGAAGGAAGAACAGGGGTTCATCGTTTCGGACAATCTCCTGCCCCAGAAAGCGCGAATTTTATTGATGCTGGGTCTAACCGTCACCAAAGACCGCCACGAACTTCAGCAATTTTTCTACGATTACTAAGTGTCGATTGGTATCTCCAGGGCATAAACGAGTGTACCCGTATGGCGATAGCTGTTACCGGAATAGCGACCGGTGTATACTCCCCATCGCGTGTTTTGGAATGTCACGCGCTGATCAGGATCATCTCACTGGGGGTAAGAAACATTGGCTGAAGCTGTAGACCCTCAATCGATAGCCGATCCACAGTACCAACGGACCAAAGATCCGGTGATGGCCGCCACTGTGATCGGCTCCCACGCGTTAGAGCACATGTATGGCCGGGCCTTCTTGGTGCTCATCCCCCAGATCTACATCACCCTGGGACTAGCCCCCATCCAGGCAGGCTTGCTGGACGCGGTCCGGCAGCTTTCCGGCGGCGCCACAAGCATGACCGGCGGGTTCTTCGTCGATATGTTCCAGCACCGCAGGGCCCATATCCTCGCCTTCAGCATGAGCCTGATAGCCATCGGCTATTTCTTGGTGTCCATCGCTCCAACCTATGGGTTGATTCTGGCCGCTTTGGCGCTGGCCTCTGCTGGGACAGCATTGTGGCACCCCCCCGCCCTTGGACTACTGGCCCAGCGGTTCCCCCAGCAACGCGGTCTCTTCATTTCGCTGCACCGGTCCACGGGCAACATCGGCGACTGGCTAGGGCCCTTGATCGTTGGGATTCTACTGGGGGGCGTTGGCCTGGAGAAGATCGGTCTCGAGGCCATCGCTTGGGGAGGCATCGGTTGGCGGTGGATAGTGGGCGGCGGCACACCGGTGCTGCTGATGCTAGCGATTCTCATATTCTTCCTGCTACGCAACGTCGGCGGGCCTAGAATCGAGGGCATCAACTACAAGGACAAATTCCTGACCCAGATGCGCGACATGCGGGAGTCTTTCCGCGGCACTGGCATGTGGTGGATCTTCACGGTCTCGGCAGTTCGGGGCATGGGCGACAGGTCTCTACTTTGGGTCATTCCCCTGTATCTTTCGGACCAATTGGAACTTAGCACCTTCTGGGTCGGTTTCCACGTCGCTTTGCTGGCGGCGCCGGGCATCTTCGCCGGACCGCTCTTCGGCATGCTGTCGGACCGTATCGGAAGAAAGCCGATCATCATATTCATCATGGCCTCCGCCGTCATCTTCCCAACGACCATGGCGTTAGGCGGCGACGGGCCCGGCATGACTGTCTCGGTTCTGATGTTTGGAATATTCCTGTTCTCGGTGAACTCGTTGACCCAAGCGGCGGCCATCGACGTGGCGGCTGGCAAGGGCCTTGAGGGGACATTCATCGGGCTCATGTGGGGCAGCAACGCCTTCTTCGGCGCTATGGCCTCGATCCTCGCCGCGATAATCATCGACGGCGTTGGGCGGTTCGGCCTGGATTGGAATGGGTTCGGCTGGCACGCGGCCTTCTATTTTGCGTCCGGACTGTTCTTCCTGGGATTCCTATCGTCCTTGGCTCTACCCGGTGAATTCATAAAGCGACAACCACAGCCGGTGTAGGTTTGAGGCTTCGCCTGCAGTTTTGGTTTACCCAGAAAAATCCTCTCTCCCGTCGCAACGGGGGAGGGTTAGGGTGGGGGCGACCGCTCTCAGCAAGTCACTCAATAGATACCAGACGTGGTCTGGTATCCGAGCCCGCTAAAACCCCGAATCTACGGCTTTTTGGTACTGCTCCGGAGTGTTCAAGTCCCAAAGTAGCGAAGGATCATCTAGTTCCAAGCGTTCCGTGGCGTCTTCGTGCCGCCGCACCACGGCTTTGAGCCCCTGGGATTCTTCTTCGATGTCGGCCAGTTCTGGCAATAGTTCGGCGGCGATCAGAATCGGGTGGCCGCCTTTGCCGCCGTGAGTCGGGATGGTGATTCGGTAGGATGAGGACTGGTGTCTTTCGAGCAATGTCCGCACTGTGTCTGGATCTCGAGGCTGGTCCACGTTCAGCAGTAGCACGTCCAACACTTGCTCGCCGCTAAGGGCGATTACTCCGGTCTTCAGTGAAGTGGTTTTGCCCTGAAGGTAATCGTTATTCAAGGCCCACGTCGCGCCGTCGACGGCCTCGATGATAGGTTTTAGGCGTTCGGCATCATGGCCGATGACCACTACGACTTGTTCAACACCAGCGTCTAATAGCGAACGAAGTTGGTGTTCGATAAGGCTCGTGTGCCGCCAAGGTAGCAGGGCCTTCAGTTGGCCCATGCGGCTGGACTCACCGGCGGCCAGAAGTATCGCCCAAACGCCGGGCATAGGAATGCGCCCTAGACTTCTACTGAGGTTTCGAGTGAGTCTTCAGGTGAGTCTTCGGGCGTGCGTTCGACGATCTCAGCGGCCCGGTCTATGTACCAGTCGCCCATCTGCATTTGCCTGCCGTCGCCGCCGCGCCGCACCATTATGATCTCCGACATGATGCTCACGGCTAATTCTTCAGGCTCCAGAGCGCCGATGTTCAGCCCGATAGGTGCGTAGACCTCTTTGATGCGCTCCAATGGGACGCCCTGCTTCAGCAGACGCCTGTAAATCATGATGGTCTTGCGGCGGCTGCCCAGCACGCCGATATATCGGGCGCGGGTCTTCAGTGCCGATTCCAAGGCCATATCATCAAACCGGTGGCCCCGGGTTGCAACCACCACGAAACTGTTCACGTTCAGGTCAAGGTGGTCGGTCCATTTGTCGTAGGTGGCGACAACTGTTTCTTCCGCATTTGGGAACCGTTCTTCGTTGGAGAACTCGGGCCGGTCGTCCACCACATACACCCGGTAGCCCAACGAATAGGCCAGGTCTGCAGTGGCCTTGCCAACGTGTCCTCCGCCCACCATGACTAGCGTCGGAGGCGTGGTGAAGCCTTCAACAAAGACCTCCGTGCCGTCGGCGAGGCTAAATGCTTCGTTGCTGCCGACGTCCGCCACTCTCTCCGCGACCTCGATGGCCTGGGTGTCCAGTTCTGCGGCCCCCAACGAACCGGTGACAGAACCATCAGACCGCAGCAACAATTTGGCCCCCAGGGCCGGACCGCCTTCTTTGGCGTTAACGACCGTGGCCAGGCTTACCGGTTGGCCGCCGTCGTAGGCTTCCACGATCTCAGAGCCGACGGACAAGAAGTCGCCTGGTTCACGCAGCGGTTGCAGATAGAAATACATGGTGCCGCCGCAGACAAGGCCGTCGCGGGCGGCAATGTCTTCGTTCAGGTAATAGTCTTTGAATTCAGCTCCCCCGTTCAGGCGCAGAATCTCTTTCGCCGCAAACCAGATGTCGCCCTCAACGCAGCCGCCGCCCAGCGTGCCAACTCCGGTGCCGTCCTGCCGGACAAGCAACATCGCGCCGGCTTTCTGAGGCGTGGAACCCTTCGTTCGAACCACGGTGGCCAGGACACAGGGTTGACCCTCTTTCAAATCGTCAATCGCTCCCTGTATAACTTCTCTCATCTAAATCCTCATTAAAACCAGGTACGCACCAGGTTACCGGATTACCATTGACCTAGCTGAAGGCCCGGTTCCACAGCAGTGATGCGGGCCATCCTGAGGTCTCTGTAAGCTAGCTTAACAAAATCCGATGGGTGGGAGCAAACATTTACAGGCGTCGATACGCACGAAAACCGGTTCAATTCCGACGCGCTAACACTGTAACAACAGGCACAATTCAGTTACAATGTTATGTCATATGGCAATTGTAGCAGTTACCTCTTCCGGTCACAAAAACGCACGCCGATACGTTGAAGTGATGAAGTCCGCAGGGGCGGCGGTACGCGTAGTGATCCCGGATGAGCACTCAGATGTGGCCACAGAAGAAGTGATGCGCGACGTTGGCGGTCTCTTGCTGTGCGGAGGGCCGGACATTGATCCAGTTCTCTATGGTGAAGAGCCAGACGCCAGTGCCGGGCTAACGCTGAACCGACCCCTGGACGACCTGGAATTACGTGTTCTGGAATACGCGTTAGAGCGCGACATGCCTGTGTTGACCATCTGCCGGGGGATGCAACTGCTGAACGTATTCTTCGGCGGCAAGTTGATCCAGGACTTGCCAGGCCACAAAGCTCACAAGGTCGACGGAAAATGGGAGTCGGCTTCCCATACGATATACCTGGCGCCTGGCGCAAAAGCCGCGCCGGTGATTGGAATGGCAGGATTCTTCAAGGTGAACAGCCGGCATCACCAAGGGCTGAAAGAGGCGCAACGGGCCCCGCGTCTGATGACAACTGCATATGAAGTGGAGGATGGGTTGATCGAAGGGTTGGAGAGCCCGGAGCATAGCTGGGTGATTGGCCTGCAGTGTCATCCGGAAAGACAAGATGAGGTCCCCAAAATGTTCAATAACCTGTTTCTTGGATTGCAAGAACGGGCCAAAACTTTCATCTCTGAATTCGCCGCCTGACTGATTCGTTTTCCTAAAATTTACAAGAGTAGTTTGAGTCGTGAAGATACAGTCTCTTAATTCCAAGTATTGGACTCTCAAGGAGCATTAGCTGATGGTCACAACTAACCCCGAAGAACCTACCTCGGGAGAGCGCCCTGTACGCATACAAGACGAGATGCGCACTTCGTATCTGACCTATGCGATGAGCGTTATCGTGTCCCGGGCGCTCCCCGACGTGCGCGACGGACTAAAACCGGTCCACCGCCGGATCCTATACGCGATGCACGACATGGGAATTCGCCCCGGCGGCGCCTATAGAAAGAGCGCCAGAATTGCTGGAGAAGTGCTGGGCAAGTTCCATCCCCATGGTGAAGGGTCGGTGTACGACGCTCTCGTCCGTTTGGCCCAAGATTTCTCCATGCGCTACCCGCTCATCACAGGGCAAGGCAACTTCGGCAGCATCGACGGCGACCCTCCAGCCGCTATGCGGTACACCGAAGCCCGGCTGGCCCCCATCGCCGATGAATTGCTTGCGGATATAGATCAGAACACCGTCAACTTCACACCAAACTTCGACGACTCTCTGGGTGAGCCTACCGTTCTTCCGGCACGACTGCCCAACATGCTGATCAATGGAGCATCCGGCATCGCCGTGGGTATGGCCACCAACATACCTCCCCACAATCTAGGCGAGGTCTGCGACGCCGTCGTCAGGCTGATCGATGACCCAAATGCCTCCACTGAACAATTGATGCGGTCAATCAAGGGCCCCGACTTTCCTACGGGCGCCAATATCCTCGGCCACATGGGAATCTACGACACCTACACCACTGGGCGTGGCCGGATCATCATGGAAGCCACTACCGAGATCGAAGAGATCCCTAACAGCCGTGACCGGGAACAGATAATCATCACCGAACTTCCCTATCAGGTTAACAAGGCAAATCTGGTCGAGAAAATTGCGAGCCTTACCAGAGAGAAGAAACTGGATGGTATATCTGACATCCGGGACGAGTCCGACCGCCACGGTATGCGGATCGTCATCGAACTGCGCCGCGACGCCCAAACTTACGTGGTGATGAACAACCTGTTCCGTCATACGGCACTCAGATCGTCATTCAACACCATAATGTTGGCCCTGGTTGACGGCCAACCTCAGATTCTTCCGCTAAAGCGTTGTCTGGTCCTGTTCATTGAACACCGCCAGGTAGTGATTCGCCGCCGATCTGAATACCAATTGCAGAAAGCCCAAGAGCGCGACCACGTAGTCCAGGGGCTTCTGTTAGCGCTGGACCGAATGGATGATGTCATTCAGATCATCCGGGATTCCGCCGATGTGGAAGCAGCCCGGAATAACCTGATGACAACTTTGGACCTGAGCGAGATCCAAGCCCAGGCCATCTTGGAGATGCAGCTTCGCCGTTTGGCCGCTTTGGAGCGCGAACGGTTGGAGAAAGAGCACGACGATCTGGTCGCTAAGATTACCGAACTCGAAGCCTTGCTGGCCAGCCCAGAATTAGTCATGGCCGAGATAAAAACAGAAACTAAAGCTCTAAAAAAGGCTTTCAACAACCCACGCCGGACCGTGATTCACGATGCCGAGCTCGCAGACCAGACCGACGAATCGTTCATCCCCCACGAAGACGCGATCATCACCCTTAGCCAAAAGGGCTACGTGAAACGGGTGCCTTCCGATACCTTCCGCACTCAGCACCGCGGTGGCAAGGGCGTCGTCGGCATGCGTACTAGAGAAGACGATGCCGTGATGGACTTGGTGGTTGTGGACACCCACGACACCCTGTTCTTCTTCACCAACCGGGGAAGGGTATATCCGTTGAAGGCATACCAGATCCACGGAGACTCATCCCGCACCAGCAGGGGCGTTTTGCTGGCCAACCTGCTCCCCCTGAACCGGGGAGAGGCGATCCAGGCCATGCTCCTGATTGACAATCCCAGAGACGAATACCCTCTGTTGTTGGCGACCAAGAAGGGTGAGATCAAAGCTCTTAAAACTGGTGAACTCACTCGCATTCGCCCCTCCGGGTTGATTGTTTTCGACCTTGAGCAAGGCGATGAGTTGGTCTCGGTAGCCCAAGTGGGCGAAGCCAAAGACGTGGTCATGATCACCGAGCAAGGTCAGGCGATCAAATTCCCCGTCACCGGGCTGACTCCCCGCTCCCGGACCGCTGGGGGTGTCAGGGGGATTCGGTTGTTGAACAAAGACGAGGTCGTCGCCATGAGCACTGTGACACCTCACAGTCATCTGCTGATCGTCAGCCAAGGTGGCTACGGAAAGAGCACTCCTTTGGCCAGCTACCCTCGCCATTCGAGGGGCGGCCAGGGCGTGCGAACATTCCGCACAACCGAGAAAGCCGGCAAGGTGGCGGCTGCCAGGGTGGTCTCGGAAGGGCCAGGACAGCTGATTCTTATCATCTCAGCCAAGGCCCAGGTGGTCCGAATCACTTTGGAAGACGTCAGGGTCACTGGGCGGAACACCCAAGGTGTGATTGTTTGGCGCGACCGGGAACCGGATGACTACGTTGCTTCCATAGCTTGCTTCCAAGAATCGGACACTCAGAGCGCTCCTGACGAAGAAAGCAATGGAAAATCTCCATCCAAACCTGGGAACATAGCATCCAAAGCCAGCAAAGCCGAAGTTGAAACTGAAGACACCGAAGAGATCAAAGATACTGAGGAAGTAATCGAGAACGAAGATGTCGATCAGGTCGACGAGCCCGACGAGGGTCAAGACGACGCTGAACCCGAAGAGGAGTCTGAAGAGTGACCAGGACTCATATATTGGTCGCAAAAGAGAAGCGCCGTGTTTCCACGGCGCTTCTCTTTTGCGACCAATGACGGTTCATGGGCGGCAAATTCAGCTACGGTTAACACTTGAACAGAAACAATTGTTTCGATAGCATATTAATATAAATATTGATAATGCCAGATATTGATTATCAATATTACATAGGTAACATCACTCCAAGAGCGTGATTAAATGAAACTCGTTTTCTTGCACGGAGCCGGTAGCTCCAGTCTCTCCTACTACTACCAGCTCCGGCATTTCCGAAACTCCAAGGCAATCGATCTTCCAGGACACTCCACCGGCACGACCTGCCCCAATATCGACAGTTACCTTGAGTGGGTACGCGGATTCGTCACTGCCCGCCGGTACAAAGATGTCGTCCTCTGCGGGCACGGTATGGGTGGGGCTATTACGCTCCTATATGCTCTCAGGTATTCCGAAGAACTGAAGGGAATTATTCTCATGGGAACGGGCGCCCGCCCCTACGTGAATCCGGATAAGATGGAACGCTGTCGCCAACCGGGTCCGGAAAATTCAGAATGGCTGGCTGGTTACATGGAATCTTTCGCAGGAGTCGCCCCAGATATGCAACCGGTGTTGTCGCAAAGAGCTGTAGAACTTGGCCCGGAAGTCCAATTGAACGATCTTCTGGCCTGCGACGGTTTCGACGTGATGGACCAGTGGGCTAGATCGATTTGCCCGCCCAGGTGCTTTGCGGAAGCGAGGACATGGTAACTCCGGTCAAGTACGCCGATTATTTAACCGAGCACATGCAAAACGCCCGGGAGACAACCATCCCAGGCGGTTCACATTTTTTTCAGATGGAAGAGTACAAAGTAGTGACGAAGAGATCGAAAATTTCATGGCCAGCCTCAAATAATGGATAGCCGTCGGTAAAAGTTACAGTCTAATCTTCCGCCGGGTTGTACCAGCGGCTGTTGTAGAACATCAGAGGTGCGCCGGACTCGTTCCGGTGCATTTCTTTTACTAGACCGACATATATCGTATGGTCGCCGTAAACATGGGATCCAAGCACTTCGCAGCCGAAGAAAACCATTGACCCATTCAACACCGGCAACTGGTCGCCCGCTATCGAGTAATTGAATTCAACGTCGGCGGTCCGGTCTTCCGGCTTCTTAGCGAAATGCGCACCCAGTTCTTGCTGCTCTTGCCTGAGAATATTCACCCCGAACTTGCTTGTCTTTTCCATGAAACCATGGGTATTGGTCCCGTGGGCTATACAGACCATGACGGTCGGAGGATCCAGGCATATCGATGAGAAAGCGTTCGCCGTCATAGAATGGGGTTCACCGTCATCATCCAGTGTCGTTATAACCGTCACGCCGGTGGCAAACAGTCCTAGGGCAGCCCTAAACTCGGAAGTATCTAGCAAGACAATACCTACACAATAGTGATACAGGTGCAATCGCCAATATTATATACGCTCAAATATTCGGCTGCCACCACAGAAATTGGTTGAGTTCTGGCTATTTAGTAATAGGGGCCGAAGGCGTCGCTGATCTCACCGTCTGGACGGCCCTCGTAACGCCGAACATCTAGCTTGACCACCGCGTTCCTGGGCACCAACCCGTTAAATAGGTCTGGATGCGTTAATTGGGCCAGAATCTCCAAGCCTTCAATGGTTCTAGGCCCGGGCCGGCTAAAGTATGAATGATCGATCAGATAGACTTCGCCGTTCTGGACACACGTCATATTCCGCCAACCTTCTTGGCTCTCCAACCACGGGACTTCACGAAGATTTCTTGCCAGGTCAGACGAGCACAGGTCTACGAACAGCTTATCGGGGTTATAGTCATGGATCTCGCCCCATTCCAATCGTTTAGCGGCGCTGCCGGAGGGGAGCAAATCCTGGTTTCCTCCGGCCAGTTCCAAAAGATCGGGTATCCAGTGGCCGCCCAATACCAAGGGATTGATTCCCTCGATAGAAAACACCCGTGGCCAATGCGCGGCCGCCGGCAGTTTGTCTTGGATCGACCTGACCCGCTGACGTATTTCGGCAATGGCCTCATTCGCTTCAGTTTCAGCGCCGCAGGCGAGTCCGATCTGCAAGAACGAGTCCAGTACTCCTTCGAATGTCTTCGGCTGTAGAACTACTATCTCAGGCTGGACATCCATTCCAGCAACAACTCCGGTGACCTGCCCGGCATCCACTTCGCAGACGTGACAAAGGTCCTGGGTCAAGATCACGTCTGGCGACTCCCGAACCAGCCACTCTTGGTCCAACTCAAAGGGATTATCACCTCGGGTCAATATGTCGATCATGGCAGCTTCCACCTCGTCGCTAGACATGACCGACGGATCGACTTTACTGTGGCTGACCACTGGCTTGAACCGGGCCTCTGCTGGAAAGTCACACAGGTCAGAGACGCCCGCGACTTGGTCGCCCAACCCTAGGGCAAACAATATCTCGGTCCCGCTGGGGAGTAGGGAACAAATCTTCATTTCTGAGTTCCGCCCTCCGTTTTTGAATCGGTGGCGCCCTTAGCACACGATCGATATTAGCTGGTATTTGTTTGAAACCATTCCTACCAGCTCCGTCGATCGAGGTTTCCGGTGCGTAAGCTGATATATTATAGACCTCGGTCAATCATCGGATCAGGTGTGAGGCACAGGCCTGTCCTAACGATTGGATGCGCGCGACTGGCATGCGACCTGCGAAGGAATAGATCTTAAACCAGGCGGACGCCAAAATGGCCCAGGGTTCATCGGTTGAGAAATGGAGCCAATGGGACCTCCTTAAGCTGAATTCCTTCAGCTTTGGGATCACCGGGTTCATCTTGGCAATGGACACTGTGGTGCTGCCTGTGATCGTCCTGACGGTAGCACCGGACGAGTTTAAGAACACCTATCTGGCGATCTTGGGCATAAGTGGTCTGACCATGGCAGCCATGGTCCAGCCAACCATCGGACGTATCAGCGACCGCACTCAGTCTGCGTTTGGCCGCCGCGTCCCGTTCATCATCTCAGGCGCCGTGTTCTCCGCAATTGGGTTGGTGGGCATCAGACTAGCTCCCAACTTCGGTGTTTTGTTCGCTGTCTGGATCTTCATTCAGGTCAACGTGAACATCGCATACGGACCAGGGTTAGCGCTGATCCGGGACTGTGTGCCGTTGAATCGCATCGGCATGGCATCATCGATGAAGATCATGTCCGACGCCGCCGGCGGAGCGGTAATGATCGCGGTCACCGGCGCTTTGATCGGCAATACCGGGTCACTCGACTGGGAATGGATCTCTCTGGGTATTCTTGCTTTCCTCATGATTCTGGCGATCTCGATCACTTCAGTCCAGGTTTCGCGTCGGGAATTAAAGGCGCCCGCAGACTCTCAGCGGACTGGTATCCAATCGTCGTTCCGTTCGGTGATGAGTGCCCAACTAAGCCTATTCCTGCTCTCTCGTCTGATCATGATCACGGCCATAGCCTCATTCCAAACCTACGGGCTTTTCTTCCTCAGGGACTCGGTGGGTCTAGACAATCCGGCAGAGGCTTTGGGACGCATGACGTTGGTGATCGCCGGGGCTTTGGCGATTGGCGTGCATATCTCAGGGTGGGTGTCGGACCGAGTGGGCAGAAAGCCGGTGGTCGTGGTTGGCGCGATTGGCGCAGCACTAAGCACGTTATGGATGCTGACCGCGGACGACTCAACGCAGGTCTTGATCATCGCCAGCGTTATCGGCGCGTCGATAGGTGTATTGCTGAGCGCAAATTGGGCTCTGGCCAACGAACTCGCAGAACAAGGCCAGGCCGGCCTACACATGGGGATAATCAACTTGGCGACCATCGGCGGTGCAGCCATTGCAAAAATGCTTGGTCCAGGCATCGATGCCCTAAACCGAATTCCAGGCCGTGCGGACGATTTTGGATACCAAGTTCTGATAGCAGGCGCCGGGGCCTTGTTCGTCATCGGCGCTTTGATGCTGATGCCCCTGAAAACCCCAGAGAGGGAGTCTGTTCCCAAAGACACAGGCTCTCCGCCGGCATAATAGGAGCTTCGAGTCAGGGATTAACTGCGCTTAACGTGGATTGTTGGCTTTCTCCACGAAGGCGGCGGCTCCTCTGGCCACCCAAGCGTTCCAAGGCGTCATCAAGAACTGGATCCCTTTCTGGGCGTATTCTTCCACGTTTGCGTCGTTGACCAGCGTTCCCGCCACCTTTCCTGCGGCTATGATCTTGGCGATGCCATCGTCGATCGCCTTCAAGACTTCCGGATGGCCGGCATCTCCAATGTGGCCCATTGTCTGGGAAAGATCGGACGGCGCTATGAAAAACACGTCGATGTCCGGCACCGTCAGTATCTCGTCCAAATTCTCGAGGGCCTCAGCCTCTTCGAGCAGCACGATGACCATCGTTTGATCGTTGGCCCGGTGGAAGTAGTCACCGACGCCAAAAGATTGCCGCCCGCCAAACATCCCCCGGTAGCCCAAAGGGGAGTATTTTGTGGATTGGGCTGCCTGTTCAGCAGCCTCTTTAGTGTTCACGTGGGGCACCACTATCCCCAATGAGCCCCGGTCAAGAGTGCGAGTAATCAGCCCAGGGTCATTGGAATTGACCCTGGTTACTGAAGCCATCTCCCAGAGATCACAAGCTCTAGTCATATTGCCCAATTCGTGCCAGTCGATCGATCCGTGCTCGCACTCGATCCAAGCGGCATCGAAGCCCATTGGGCCCAAGAAATCGATAATATCGCTGCTCTGCAGACCGGACACCAC
>Ga0209753_1000709_pt1 | contig 14019 bp, 18 predicted proteins | sample METZYME_3_550m_FD_187550 | JGI IMG/M metagenome (GOLD analysis project Ga0209753, IMG submission 187550) | Marine microbial communities from oxygen minimum zone in mesopelagic equatorial Pacific - METZYME_3_550m (SPAdes) (version 2) | ecosystem: Environmental > Aquatic > Marine > Oceanic... | reverse complement strand
ACAAATTCTTCTTTTGTTGGTCCAGGTCCAGAAATAATGAGACCCTTAATAGGATAAATATCAATAAAATATTCCCGCGTGATGTGTGCTACTCTATTGAAGTAATAGGTAAGCTCCATCTCCCTTAATTTTTGAAATCTTTTTGCAGACTGTCCACCCTGTCTGTGCTTTCCAGCAACTCCTGAACCTGTTTCTTTTAAAACCTCAATTTTATCTGCATGCAATAATCCCCAACCTGCATCTTTAGCATCCAATGCTAAAAAACCAATTAAATTATCATCTTTCAACATCTCACTTAGAATATCAACATGAAAATGGTCATCACATCTGTATAGGAATGTTTTAAGGTCTTTTGGCGGGTCAATTTCAAAGGCCTTAATAATTTCACTGCCTGGAGGTCCACCACCTTCTCTTGGAAGCGCACCACAAAATACGACTAGACCTCTTTCAGGAGTTTTTTTATAGAGTTTTAATCGCTGTACAACTTTTGATAATGAGTCAACCACATGCGTTCTAGTAAGATCAGATTTTATATTATCTGCAGTACCCTGTTCTTCCTTTAAAATAGTAATTACTTCATGCAATTGTTTTCCTTTTGGAATATATACTGAAATTAGCTCGGTACCATGCCCCGATATGCTTGTTAATTCCTTGAGTGTTTTTCTAATTTTATAAAGCTTAACAGAATCCTGCTTTTGAATTTTTATTTCGACCATGTATTTATTTTGAATTTATGAATATTAAGGTAAATATTTTAAAAAATATTGATTGCAAACAGTAAATTTCATTCACTTCCTGTTAATTTTATGATGTATGTTTTTATGCACACGATCAATTTTTTACCCAAAAAATTTATCATAACTTAAATACGTCTTTTTGATTTAGTGGATTATTGTCAGAATCAAAACAAGTTACTAAATCTATTGCTAATGTACCATTATTTTCAATAATAATTCTTTCAATTGTATGTGTTTTTGGCTTGTTTATTGTAGGCTATGATCAAGGACATGTTTTTAGTATTGTTCAGGGTGAACAGGCTTATGTAGATCAATTCATTCATGAATTGACTCATGATATTAGACATGCAGCTGGATTTCCATGTCATTAGTTTAGATATTATTTCTAATTATATTTCTGTAAAGTTTTACTTTTGAATTAATTGTACCAATAGTAATATCAGCTTTTTTAATCCTACTTCTATATAGTTTTATTTTTTTTCCCTCAATTTTAGTATCAAATTTTTCAATTGTTATGAGAGTTAGTTTTTCAAGATTGGTCAGTGTTTTGTAAACATTAGATAATGATAGTTGTGTTTCCTCAGAAATTTTTATTGCATCTTTTGCTTCATTTACAATTGAAAATAATACAGCATGTGAGCATACATGTGTTAGTGCTTCTATTACACGTTGGTTCATATCATATTCATCAAGCTCGAGTAAAGTAGGTTTTGGTAGTATTCCCTTCATTATAATCAATTTGCGGATAACCGGAGTATAGGCTCAGCCTTTTTAATCATTATTTCTGCTTTGTTAATACGGCTACGATAAACTTTGAAACGTCTACCCTTATCTGATATGTGATGTTTTTCAACTTCAATTAACGTTAAATTTTCTAGATCTGATAATTTTTTATAAACAGAGCTTAATGGAATTTTTAATGACATAGAAATTGTATTTGCTGTTTTGCCTTTTTTTACAATTGAAAAAATAATGGATCTTGATTCAGTATCTGCTAAAGACTCGATCACTTTTTGATTAATGTCATATTTTTTTAAATTTTGATGTGTAATCTTGTGCCGCATTAATTTTTTATTCATGTGTTATATATATATGCATATTCTCTATTCTAAGAATATAGAATCTACTGTACATAAGTAAGAAGTCACAATATTTTATATGTAAGATTATGTCGTGATATTTTTTAATTCATTTTTTGTTTCAGCAAGTTTAATTTCTCTAGCTATGCGACGACCCATACTCATAGGTTCGTCGTAATTTAGTGCTGTATATGGGGAACCGCTAACGTAAAGGTTAGTACCTGCAACAATTCTTGCTGAAAATTCAAAAGTGTGAAAGTTAGCGTTTTCATCATAAACGCCTTCAATACAAAACGGACCATTCATGCCAGGTGAGACCAGCTTAGTTGATGCTTTAATAAAATTTTCACCCATAGTGTATACATCATCAAGTAATGATTCACGTAATACAAGTGGGCTATTAGCAATAACATTGAAGGAAGAAATGGTATCAGTATTAAGTTGATTTTCAGCAGGAATTCTAGATAGTCCGTCAATATCTGATTCATGTCTTTTATCAACTCCAAAAAATTCAAGTTCTTTTTTTATGGGTGAGTAAAAAAATTGAAGATACGCCAAAACTCCTGAATGATATTCTTGTATATACAAATCATCATCTCCAGTGATTAATCCTTGTTTAATTAATTGGTCTCGTTTTTTATTATATTCTTGTTCAGTAGAGGCAAGGAAGTATCCTTTTCCACCTGCTGCACCATGTCTTTTTGCAATGACAAGATTAGAAATTTCTTTTGGGTTTGAGATAGATTTTGGAACATTGAGTTTTGCTTCTTTCATTAGCTGTTCTTTTAACATACGATCAGATTCCCAACGTAAGATGTACTTATTACCAAAGACTGGTGTTTTTATTGATTCAATTTGCTCTGAATTCATTTGAGAAATTAATGTTCCATGAGGAATTAGTATAGAATCATTTTCTTGTAATGCAGACTCGCATTTTTTCTCAGTTATTTCTATAAATGAATCTACAATAACCATTTCATCAATAAATTTAAAACGACGATAAAGTCGTTCTCGCTTTTTTTCACATATTAAAACTGTTTTAAATCCTTCATCTTTTGCACCTTTTAGAACTTGAAGTGCACAGTGTGAACCTAAAGTTGCTATTGATGTCAAATTATACCATAATTTTAACACACACTCAATATGAAACTATTTATCAAAATACGTGCTTGGCATGAAATAATATTCGTTTTATGACTAAAAATCTGACATATTATATTTTAATCGAAAATAATTTATGCATATAAACAAAAGAATCTCATTTATACCGGACTTGTTTTTCTCATATATTGCAGATTTCTACAACTACTACCTTGATAGATGACCACGAACGACAACAAGTTTTTCTCCAAATTATATCAGATCAGTTTTCTGTGAGAATTATATCTGCTATTATCCCTGAGGCTAAAACTGCTGTTCAGATAGGAAAAGAAACAAACATTCCAATTAGTACAGTTTATCGAAGACTACAACTTCTTCAAGAAAACAAAATGGTGAAAGTTTCAGGTGGAATTAACAAGGTTGGGAAATTTTTTGTATATCAAAGTAAGATACGAGAGATTTCAACTTTTTTTGATGGTAAATCTATGAGAATTTATGTTACGCCAAACATTAATTTCACAATAGTGTAGTATATACCAAAAAATTATAATAAATACTCATAATCAAAAATAAAGTTATGATAGAAACTGAATTAGGGAAATGGCGGCGAACTCATTATTCAAATAATTTAGATCCTTCATTGGCGGAAACAGATGTCACAATTATGGGATGGGTTTCAAGCGTTAGAGGTCATGGAAACATATCATTTTTAACCATAATTGATAGAATGGGTGAGATTCAAATTGTTGCAAAAAAGAATTCATGTCCAGATAATGTATTTGAAACCATTTCTAAATTAAAAGAACATTCGTGTATAGGATTAAAAGGAAAAATTAATGCATCAGAGAAAGCTCCAACTGGTGTTGAAATTTATCCTAAAGATCTTAGGGTATTTTCTATGGTTGAAAAAGTTCCTCCATTTGATCCTTATGTTAAGACAATCAAAAATATTGATACTAGACTAGAGATAAGAGCAATTGATTTACGCCGAGATAGTTTAAAAAAAATTTTTCAAGCGCGTAGTGAAGTGTTAAGAGTGATTAGAGAATATTTTTATGAAGAAAATTTTGTTGAGACAAATACACCGAAGATGATTGCAACAGCGACAGAAGGAGGTGCTGCCTTATTTCCAATTTTCTATTACAACAAAGAAGCATTTCTTGCCCAAAGCCCACAGCTGTACAAAGAACAATTAACAATGAGTTTTGAGAAAGTGTTTGAAATCGCACCGATTTTTAGGGCTGAACCATCTAGGACAAACCGTCATCTATCTGAAGCAATTTCAATTGACTTTGAAGAAGCATATGTTGATTATAATGATATTATGAAACGAATTGAGCAGGTCATAACGCGCTCAATTTCAGCGGTGCAGAAATTTTCAAACGATAACTCTGGCACTGAATTTGTGATTCCTGATTCCATAAACACAATTCCAGTATATACATACGCTGAACTTTTAGAGAAAATTCAGAGTACTGGCGCAAAAAGTCAGTGGGGTGATGATTTGTATCCAGCACAGTTAAACAAGACTGGAATAACTGGATTTTACTTTATCAAGGATTGGCCAGTAGGTCCGAAGCCATTCTACGTGAAAGTGAGTAAAAATGACCCAAAAATCTCAGAATCATTTGATTTGATGTATGGTGACTTGGAAATTTCTTCAGGTAGTACTAGGATTGAAAAAAAGGAGGAACTTGAAGATAGAATGAAAACTAAAGGCATGAAAATTGATACATTTGAATATCATCTAAATGCATTCGAGTATGGTGTTCCTCCACATGCAGGATGTGGAATTGGTCTTGAAAGATTAATGATGGCATTAACTGGAACAGAAAATATACGTGATACAACATTTTATCCAAGAGACGTTGATAGATTAACACCGTAGGTGAAAAATTTGGTTACTGAGGAAGAAATTGCACAAGTTGCAAAATTAATGAAAATTGAAATTGAAGACCATAGCGAACATGTAGAAAAGGTTCAAAAAATGCTTCAGTATTTTGACATTTTGGATGAAGCAAATGTTGAATCTGAAAAACTAGAATATGTTGGGATTGAAATGGACGAACTTAGAGATGATAGATACACACCATATGACAAAAAATTATTAAAGTTTCTGAAAACCTACAAGGAAAAATACATCAAGGCTCCAAAGTTGAGTTAATTTGAATTTATCAATTTCTGCGTTAGATTATCAAACAAGTATAAAGAATGGTGACTTTACTGTTGAAGAATTTATTTCAAAATCAATTGAGAAAATAAATTCAGTAGAAGACAGCCTTCATGCGTTTTTGTTGAAGATGAATGATTCAGCACTGGAGAAAGCAAAGGAAATTGATCATAAAATAAAATCAAATCAAAACGTTGGAAAATGTTTTGGTATGCCGATATCTGTGAAAGACAATATCTGTGTAGCAGGATATAGAACCACATGTGCTTCAAAAGTTTTGGAAGATTTTATTGCACCATATACTGCTACTGCTGTTGATAGATTACAGTCAGAAGACGCAATTATAATTGGAAAAACAAATCTTGACGAGTTTGCAATGGGCCTTAGTACTGAGTATAGTGCATACGGAGAGAGTAAAAATCCTTGGAATACTGATTATGTTCCTGGTGGTTCATCAGGAGGAAGTGCAGTTTCTGTTTCTGCGAATGAATGTGTTGCTTCACTAGGTTCAGACACTGGTGGTTCTATTAGAAATCCTGCAAGTTTTTGTTCAGTGGTTGGCTTAAAGCCTACATATGGGCTTGTAAGCCGTTATGGTCTTATTTCTTATGCTAACAGCATGGATCAGATTGGACCGCTGACAAAGACAGTTGAGGACTCTGCATTTCTACTAAACATAATTTCTGGTATTGACCATAACGATAATACTACTAGGGATGAGAAAAATCAGGACTATCTAAAAGATATTGATGTGGGTATAGAGGGTAAAAAAATTGGAATTGTGTCAGAAATGACAAGCAGTGAGGTGCTAAGTGATGAAGTTCTTCGTTCCACTAAAGATGCAATTAAAACATTTGAGGGTATTGGTGCAAACTGTGAGAATATAGAATTACCAATGGTTCCTTATGCTGTTGCTGCATATTATACAATAACATCAACAGAGGCAGGAAGTAATCTTGCCAGATATGATAACATAAGATATGGTTATGATTTTGATTCGGAAGGCTTTGAATTTAATTCATACATTTCACAAGCAAGAAACAAGCTTGGACCTGAAGTTAAAAGAAGAATGATACTTGGTGGTTTTGTACCATCTGCTGGACATTCCGGTAAATATTTCCTAAAGGCATTAAAAATAAAATCTAAGCTTATATCTGAATTAAAACCTATTTTTGACAAATTCGATTTTCTAATTTCTCCAACTGTTCCTATTCAACCATTCAAATTCGGTGAGATTCAGGATCCTGTGCAGTTTATGAAAATTGATTATAACACTGTGACATCCAATCTTACTGGAAAACCTGCAATATCTGTTCCGTATAAGATTGTAAATGGATTGCCAATCGGAATACAAATAATGGCAGATAGTTTCAAAGATCATTCTTTGTTGCAAGCAGCATATGCCTTAGAAAAAACTGTAGAATTACCTGAGGTACCAATCTAATGACAATGATTGGGCTTGAGATACATTGTCAGTTAACAAAACTTGAAAGTAAATTATTTTGTTCCTGTAAGGCGAATTATAGGGAATTTGAGGCTAATACAAACATCTGTCCAATTTGTATGGGAATTCCAGGCTCGTTACCACTACTAAACAAAAAAGCAGTTGAAAAAGCTACACTAATTGCTATGGCACTTGATTGTGACACACCACCACAAATTGCATTTTTTAGAAAAAACTATTTTTATCCTGACTTGCCAAAAAACTTTCAAATCACTCAGCTAAATGCTGATGGATATGATAAGACCAGTATTGGTTGGGAAGGTAAAATTACTGTAGATAACAAGAAAATACGAATAAGAAGAATACAGCTGGAAGAAGACCCAGGCAGGCTGATTTATGAGGGTGCTACTGAAAGAACTAAGATAACCCTAGTCGACTATAACAGGGCTGGAACACCATTAGTTGAAATTGTCACAGAACCAGATTTTGTGGATCCACACCATGTAAGAAACTTTTTGAATATACTTTCAGATTTGCTAGAAAATTTGGGCGTTTCTGATCCTGGACTTGATGGTGCAATGCGTGCTGATGCTAACGTTTCAATTGAAGGCGGGTCAAAAGTTGAAATAAAAAACATTAACTCGTTTCATGATTTAGAAAAAGCAGTACATTTTGAGATAACAAGACAACAAAGTCTTGCTGAAAGAAAAATCGAAATTATTCAAGAAACCAGACATTGGGATGATAGACGAAAAATCACTGTTTCAGCAAGAACAAAGGAGGAAGAGGAGGAGTATAGGTACCATCTTGAAGCTGATGTTCCATGGGTTGACATTGGTAGTAAAATTAAAAATGAATTACAAGCACAGATGCCTGAAAGTATTAGTACAAAGAAAGAGCGGTATGCTTCAAAATATGGTATTACGTTACAGGTTGCAGATGTATTAGCATCTGACAAGTATTTTTCTGAACTTTTTGAAAAAGCAAATAATGAAACAAATGCGAAGGATATTGCAAATATAATTACCACAGATATTATGGGATTACTTGATACGCGTGAAAAGCGTGAAATGTCAAAACTAGAAGCAGGTCACCTTTCTGATTTAGTTGAGTCCATCAGATCAAATAAGATTACGAGAGCATCTGCAAAATTAGCACTAGATGAGATTATAAAAAATGGTAAACCACTATCACAGATAATTGAGGATCTTAATTTGGGTCATATTTCAGACGAGTCCACATTGTCTGATATTATAGCACAAGTCTTAAGTGAAGAGGGAAAGGCAGCCGAAGATGCCAAACAAAATCCTGAAACAGTTAACTTTTTGGTTGGAAAAGTTATGCAAAGAACACATGGAAAGGCAGATCCAGAATTAACATTGACACTTTTGAAAAAAAATCTTGGTATTGAATTATAATTTTTCAACTAATTTTAAAATCTCAAATGCAACATTTTCAAACTGAGTTTTTCTTTCCATTGATACCATTAAGACATCATTTTTCATAGGAAAGCTCATCACAATGAGTTTTTCTCTAAATGACATGGAGAACTCTACTTTTCCAAGATCATCGTCAAATTCTCTTCTCATCCTAACTCTTAGTGCAAGCTCCATGTAGAGCATTTCGTCACCTTTTCTATCTCCAAGCCGTTTTTTGCTTGAAACCATGCCACCTGCAACGAGTCTACCTTTAGAGTTAATTATACCCACAAATCTAATATCGGAATCAATTTTCTGAACTAATGTACACAGATTTTCATAATCCATACTCAATAATTTCAAGTGAACTATTTATTGCGATCTATTTATGAATAATTATATGGAAAATGATTCCAGCATAACTGATTATTATAAAAAAACAGCAATGTTTTGGTCCGATATGATAGCAATGATGTCGTCAAAGCCAACAGCACTAACTGGTGTAGGACCTTTACGTACTCTTTCATCTAATTTAAAGAAGATTACAGCAGAGCTTACTGAGGCAAACAAGGAGATTGTAGAATTTAATAATTTTTTAATAGAGTATTACAAACAATTAGCAGACACGTGGTCAAGTGCTCAAAAGGAAGTAACATCAAAAGCATCTGAATTACCACAAAATGAGGAGGGAACTGAAGCCTACAAAAGAGTCTGGATTGACATTTTTGAGAATAACTTTACTGGATTGTTTGATTCTAAAAAATTTTCAGAAAATTATAACGGACTTATTTCCAAAGAATTAGAACTTTTGAAAAGATGGAATGCAGTAACTGATGTAATGTTAAAATCTGCTAACTTACCAACAAAGCAGGAGATAGACGAAATCTATGAAGAGGTACATAACCTAAAGAATCGAATTTTCAAGTTAGAGTTAGATAAAAAGAAAGCCGAAAAAAATGCCAGAAAATAAATTTGATGCAAAAATTATTGGCGAATTTTTAAATCTTGGCCGTAGCTTGGCTGAGGCACCCATGAAGGTTTCTGTACCACATGAGGTTAAGCTTGGTTCAACACAATTTGATGTTGCATACAAAGAAGATAAAATGCGCTTGTTACATTTTAAGCCGCTTACATCAAAGCAAGTTAAAACACCATTACTTATTTCATATGCAATTGTTAATCGTTATCACATTTTTGACATTGACCCAAAGAAAAGTTGGATTAAAAATCTGCTTGAGCAGGGATTTGATCTTTACCTGATTGACTGGGGCACACCAACTAAGATTGATAAATTTTTGGGATTTAATGAATATGTGAACGGTTACATGGATAACTGTGTAGATTTTATCTGTGATGAATCTAATGTGGACAAGGTATCAATTCAGGGTTATTGTACAGGCGGGACATTGGCTACTGTATATTCATCACTTCATCCAGAAAGAGTTAAAAATTTAGTCGCAACTGCACCAGTAATTGATGGCTGGAAGGATACAACAGTTGTGAGTAACATTGCAAAATATTTTGATGTCGATAAATTAGTTGATACTGTAGGAAACATGCCACCGGAGTTTATTTACTATTGTTTTTCAATTTTAAAGCCATTTGAGCAAGGTGTTGAAAAATACTTGAAATTTTTTAATAATATAGATAATGAAAAATTCGTTGACAGTTTCCTTAAAATTGAAAAATGGCTGGATGAAACTCCGCCTATTCCTGGTGAGCTTTTCAGACAGTGGATAAAGGGTATTTACCAAGATAATTTACTAATCAAAAACAAGATGTCTGTTGGAGGTAAGTTGGTTTCATTAGAAAATCTCAATATGCCTATTTTTACTCAGGTTGCTGTTGGTGATCATTTAGTTTCACCAGAATGCAGTATGCCATTACATTATGCAGTTTCAAGTACTGATAAGACGTTGAAATTATACCCCACAGGACATGTTGGAATGATAGCTAGTTCATTCAGTCAAAAAACAGTCTTACCAGAGCTTGGCAAATGGCTCAAAGAAAGGTCATAAATAAAAAAGGAAACATTCACACTAGTATCTTGGTGTGAATGCGGTTATCCAAGACTGCATTACACTTTTGTTAAGTTCAGCAAAGGCTTTTGCATTCTCGTTGAAGGTCTTGATATTCTGACGGGTAGCATCAATTGTTGCTAGTGCTATCTTGTTTTGAACATCTTGAACCTTACCAACCTGCTCATTTGATTTGCGTACAGCGTCTTCTGTTGCTTCTGGAAGAGCGGTATTGATTCCGGTCTTGTTTGCAAATTCTCTTTGCAAAGCAATAGTGGATTCTACAACGTTCTGGAATGCCTCAGTGTATTCTTGCTGTAAGCTTGTAACAGATGTTTGGTAGTTTGGGAATGATTTTTCAGTAGATTTAATCTGTTTCTCGACAGTTTCTTCTACAGTTGCGAAAACGTCATTCTTTTCGGTTTTGTTTGATTCGTTACTCATGGTTTGTTCTGATTGGAACCACTATATATACCTACTGGTAATGAATGGTTTTCATTACCTTTTATTACCATATTAGTTATTTTTAGGATTGACAGGAATGACAATAACTTGTACTAAATCACCTTCATCCACAGTAAGTGCCTGTCTTTCAGCCTCAGGGATTGAGATTCTTCCATTGCTACCAACAGTAGTCTTGAAAGCACCCCAAGAGAGAAAGTTAGGAATCATGTTTTGTAGATTGAATGGATTTTGAGCATTTGTCTGAAATGGGTTCATGCTCTTCGCAAAATCAGACTGTGCTTTTGATGCATTCTCTAGCCACTGCTTGAATAACTCAGTTGGATCGTATGGGTTTTTCTTTCCTTCCATTACCACCTATAGGTTATATTGCCTTATAAAATGATCGCTAATTAAGAAAATCTGACACAATTTGAAAAAATGATTTTGGGTTTTCTACATACGGTGTATGGCTGCATCCTATCATCTTGTAAAATCTACAATCATTGATTGCAGAAACAAAAGATTGTGCATATTCAATAGGGATTACAGGGTCATTTTCACCCCAAACAACTAATGTAGGAATTGTAAGTAACTGCAATTTTTCAGTTATTACCTGGGAATTGCTTAATCCTAATAGAGTTGACATAAATGCCATCTTTGCATTTGGTAATTGCATTCTTGCCACAAATTTTGAGATGATTTTTTCATCTATATTCTTCCTGCCGGACATGACTTGGAATGCATTCAAGGCTGAGTCTTTATTTGGGTATAGCGCAGCAGAAATGTACGCATCTAGTGCTGGTGTTGAATGCTTCATGACACCAGATGGTGAAACAAGAACAAGTTTTCTTACACTCGCATCATGATTTATGATAAATTCAGCAGCAATTTGGCCACCAAGTGAAGAGCCAATGATATTCAGATCATTAATTCCAAGTTTATCCACGAATTTGTATACAAATTCTGAAAAGTAATCTGTTGTGTAATCAGCCATTGGCTTGTCACTGTATCCAAAGCCAATAAGATCTGGAACAATCACTCTGAATTTTTTGGCAAAAAGTGGTATTACATATTCCCATCTTTCAGCAGAAGCACCCAAACCATGAAGTAAAAGAAGAATATTTTCTGAATCCCCTTCCTCCAAATAATGTATTTTACTACCGTTAATTTCAACTGATTTTTCAATCATATTTTGAATGACTATTATCTAATTAATAAGAAATAAGATGGTTTTAAGGCAAAATCTTCATATCAAGTTATTAAACATAAATCATTAATTCACGTATGAACATGGTTTTTTTCTATTTAGCAACTGGTGTGGTCGCAGGGATTTTAGGCGGTATTTTACTTGTATCCTTTTTTTATAACCCCGAAAGCCTGTTTATGCCACGCTAGTTTTTCATTAACAAGCTTACTACGTAAGCTAAGTTTAGACCATTTTTTCTTATACTTTTCAAGTTAGTAAGGCGTAAACCGTTGACCGTAGCCTGAAAACTTTACTTTAATTATCTTAAAAATTAAGGCACAAACAGAATAAGCAAAATTATACCAGCACCGATAACATTCACTAACACTAGAAACTTTTTGATATCCATGACCTTATCATTATCCTTCTAAGACTAGTTTGATTTGTTTTGTCAATTCCATGAGGAAGGGCACACCTTCGTAATTCCTTAGTTGGAAAGCCTCTAACTCTTTTTTCATCTGTTCAAGCATTCGTAAAGCTTCTGCGATTTTGTACTGTTCATTCATAACACATTCAGATTAAACTAATTGATTAAATTTTCAAAAATCTAGCGTAAAACCTTAGTAAATTGAATGAAAACTTAGCTTACAGAGTAAGTCAATCATTAAAAACTATAATTCTTTACTAACCATCGGCAAAAAGGCACCAGCATCAGACACAATTCCTAACGCTTGCCAAGTACCACGATCCATTAATTTTGTAACAGTTGGCTGGTTTATGTCAATAACTATCACTTTTACATTAGCAGGCAACATGTTTCCAGTTGCAATTGAATGTAACATTGTAGCTACCATTATGACCATTGAAGCATCTTTTAGGATCTCCTTGTATTTTTTTTGAGCAAGTGTAACATCAGTAATCACATCCGGTAAAGGACCATCATCACGCAAGGATCCAGCCAAAACAAAAGGTATTTTCTTTTTTACACATTCATACATTATCCCCTTTGTTAGCTTTTTTGATTTTACCATTTTTTCGATAGAGCCAGCCTTAAAGACAGCATTAATTGCATCCATATGATTTCTATGACCTCTTACAGCAAGTGTTCCATCACGAATATTCATTCCAAGAGATGTTCCAAGTGTAGCATATTCTATGTCATGAACTGCAAGTGCATTTCCAGCCAAAACTGCATCTATATATCCAGAATGAATAAGTGCTGAAACTGATTCAGCTGCACCAGTATGAATAATTGCGGGACCACCAACTAATACAATTTTACCGCCACCTTTTTTGGTACGTCGTATATCCTCTGCAACTTTTTTAGCTATATGTTGTGTTGGTCTTTCACTAGAGCTTCCACTTCCCATAAATTGAAAAGCATTCATTCCCTCTCTGGGTCTCTCAGGTGGAATTATTCTAATGCCATTTTCTCCTATTACAATTTTATCACCTTTTTTTATCTGACGGATAGGAACGCATGTTGCTTTTTTTGCCTTAACAACAATACATTTGTCCATCATTATATCATCTACATCAATCCATTTGTTGTTAAGAAAAATCTGCGTTTGGTTGTTTGTAGTACTATAGAAATTATCAGGCATAACCATATCTTTTGACGTAGAACTCAGTTTCACATTTTTTTGAGTTTTGGATGTAGCACCTTGACGATAGACATAGTTCAAGATTCTGTCTAGGTTTTTTGCATTTTTTCCAGTTACAAGCAGTTTTGCATAACTTTCATCCTTTTTCTTTTTACCTACCTGTATATCTAAAACCTCAAATGAACCACCATGATCCATAATTCCGTCAAAGACCTTTGTCAGTATTAGCGAATCTATAAGATGTCCGCGTAATTCTATTTCCGATGAAAATTTCTTCATGTATCTATCTAAATTATTGGTAAGTAAAATGTTACGATAAAATAATTTGATTATATGCTATACTGGGAGAGTAACCTCACCATTGTACTCCTCAATACTGTCTGATTTTAGCGAGGCTATAATACTGGTTTTCTCTTCATCAGACAGTCCTTGCGCAATTGTCTTTGCAATACCATTTTTATCACATAGTACAAGAATGTAGCCACCAGTATCAGTTACAACAAACCCAGTTGCCCCATTTACAACTGAATACAAATTTTCTTCCCCAACTGGCTCCCAGACGTTTGTTTTGTTATCTTTTAGTGCCAATGCAGGCATTGCTTTGCCATTTGCAAACTTGTTAAGATATTCTCTTGCATCATTGACACGTTTCTGACCTGCTTTTAGAGCCATAAAATACTGCATGATGTTTACTTGAGAGATTATTATTAATACATTATTCAATACTTTTTCTTATTACTGCCTTTTTTTCGTGGGTGGCGACCACTCTTCTTTTTCTTTGGTTCGCTATAGTAATCATGCGAAGCTGCTTTTGGATT
>Ga0209753_1000708_pt1 | contig 14028 bp, 16 predicted proteins | sample METZYME_3_550m_FD_187550 | JGI IMG/M metagenome (GOLD analysis project Ga0209753, IMG submission 187550) | Marine microbial communities from oxygen minimum zone in mesopelagic equatorial Pacific - METZYME_3_550m (SPAdes) (version 2) | ecosystem: Environmental > Aquatic > Marine > Oceanic... | reverse complement strand
CATCAGATTTGAGTTCTTCTTCCTGACTGTTATATTGCCCAAAATTATCAGGAAATCCTATCGCTTTTAACCAATCAAATATTTCTATATAATTTTTTAAATCCTCATCAACAATAAAATCTAAACTCAAATCTTCAAAAACTAAATGATCGCCTTCTATAGGAACGTCTGCAAATGGGGTTGTTTGTACAATACTGCTAGACGTAATTCCGGGTATAGATACCCTTTGACAGAAATAATCCACCATAGGCATTCTAAGGAAGTTTGTTTGAAAGCTTATTACATTTAATTGATTAAGATTTGCTGGTTGGTTTTGTATAGCCATTAGTGTTCCTTTTATTATTATTTATAATATATATAAACCTCCGAACCACTCTAACATAATAATATTACCATATTCAAAAAGGCAATACAAGGAAAAACTTCATAAAAAAAGGGGATAGGGAAAAATCCCCATCCCCTCTAATTTAAGTAAAATTAAGATTACATTAGGTTAGTAACATTAACTTTCCTGTAGTACTGATTACCATTACTGGTAGTCGTACCAGCTTGGTTGGCGGTTACGAATGGATTATCAACAATTCCATACCGAGTCTTGAAACCAATTTTCGGTTGGAAAGTGTTCTCACCCATTGCACGTACCATCTGCAGCGGAACGTAAGGACAATAAAACATTCCTGCATCATAAGGACTGGTGCCCTTATAACCAACAACATAAAATTGACCAGCGGTTGAGCCATAGTAAGGATCAACAAATACTTTCATACCGTTGAACGTGCCAACATAGGTATTAGCATGAGAATCCCCAGCAACTGGATGTCCAGTTTCGAGCATTCCAGCCATAGCCAATGCAGAAGCGATATCAGCAGAACAGATCATAAAATTACCTCGGCCTCGACGGGTGTCAAAACCAATTTCGTTACGATCGCGTTCAATCTGATACATCAAACCTTTAAATTTCTCAACTGACCATCGGCCGTTAGAGTCAACATCAAGGTTAAAATGACCAGGCGTTGCCGTATTCGTAGCTGCACCATAACGTGCATTTTTATAAACTCTACGAATAATCTCGCGGTTAATTTCATGGAGAATTTCAGTAGAAAGAATATTTGACAATTCTGTCTCTGCATCCAAACCATGAACAGCTTTCAAGTCTTGAGCAAGTTCCGTTGAATACTCGGCTTTGAGGGCACGAGACCTTGCGGTTACGGAAGTTTTGTCAATACTGAATGCCATCTCTTGGAAAATAATTCCACCATCAGAACCCTGTGCTTCGGCGACTGACGTTTCAACTGCTTCACCAGCTGTCCAAGTACCTTCAAATGGATTATTATCACCATCTGTAGCTACGTGAGCAGGCGTACCATCGTTATCACCAGAGAAAGCTGTGTTGGCTTCATCATGAAGCGCTTCAGTTCCACCCTGCGTAGAGTAAGCTGATTTCATTGCAAAAATCAATCCGGTAGGTCCAGACATAGGCTGAACACCACAGACGTCATAAGCAATCAGATGTGGCATGGCTCGACGAACCAAAGACATCAAAATAGGATCCCAAGCATCAACGTTAGTACCAGACACAGGATGTTGACCTGAGTTAACTGGTGCGGCTTCTGAAAGGAATTGTGCTTGATTCTCAAGTAGTCGTAAAGTTACATCCCGTCTATAGGAATCTTTAATTTCAGGAAGGTCTTTGTGCTCCATTACTGGTGCCCATTTTTCCTTCAAAGTTTCAGATAAATACATTATTGTACTCCTTTAATATTAATTAATTAGTTTATTCTCAATCATTCCATTTTATGATTTAGATAAATTTGAAATAGCACTTAAGATACTATCCATTTTGGGATCACTTGTTCCATCAGCAACTGGATTATTAGTACCGGCTGTTTGCTTATTATCTGTACTGTCTTTCTTGTCTGATTTGAAATAACTATTCTTAATTACATTTAGTTTTTCACGGTACTGTTCATCAGTATCGTAATCAACATCTTCTGCAAGTTCAGTAAATTTTTCAACATCAGTATCAACCATTCCCTGTGAGATATCTCGGAATGCATCTTTAGCTTTATACGAATTAAGTTCTTTCACAGTTTCCATATGCTTCTCTGTTTGCTCGTCAAGTTTAGTTTCCAACTCGGCAACTTCAACAACCAGATTTTCAAATACATCTTCCTTCTCTTCAGGAACATCAATATAATGCTCTTCAAACAACTTCTTCAAACCAGAAATAAAACTCTCGGTGACTTCGTTACGAACACCAGTTTCAACTGCAAGTTTATTTTCTGTCATCCATTCTTTTACGGTATAGCTGAGATAGTTATCTATCTGCTCAGTCATTTCAGACTGCATAGATTCAATACGCTCATCTTGTTCTTTCTTAGATTCTTCACGAATCGTTTTGCGGATCTTAGAAATCTTAGACTTAACTGCAGCCTCAAAAATCGTAGCAGCTTTAGCTTTGAATTCTTCAGAAAGCTCTTCATCTTTAACCAATGCAGCAACATCATCAGTAACATCTACTTCGATATCTTCTTTCTTGGTCTTTGCTTTCTTTGATTCTTTTTCTTCGTCCTCTTCCTCTTCTTCGTCTTCATCATCATGTCCGAATTCTTTTTTGAGCTTTTTACTGGATTTTCCGTCTTTTCCTTCTTCAACGTCTTCATCGTCGTCGTCTTCGTCATCTTCTTCGTTTTTGACGTCTTTAGATTTAGACTTCTTATCAACAGATTTTTTAGTTTCGTCCACATCCTCTTCGTCCTCTTCGTCCTCGTCAGCTTCTTTTTTTACTTTAGCTTTTTTGGCAGCTTCCATTTTAATTTTTTCTTCAATTTCTCCATCATCTAGGGTCTCTTCGTTAGCCATGTTACTTCTCCTTTAAGATTGTGTTTTTACTATATATATTTATAAGATTAAAGATTTCTAAGGAATTTTTCAAATATTTCAATTTTTTTAGCATCCAATTCCTTTGATTTAGTGTTTCTAATTTCATTCTGAATATTATATTCAATTTCACCCGTAGAACTAAATTCTTTTCCTTCCATAATACCATTCACAAATGCTGATGGTGCAGACGGATCTGCAACAATATCAACTGTAGATAAAACAAAATCATTCTGTACTTCATTCACACCAGTCTCTTTATTTTTTTTCAGACTTCCTAATCCTCTAGAAGATACACCAAGTTTAACACCACCTCCCAAAAGGTTTTTTACAATTTCACCATTAGGAGTATTCATAATTTTTGCTTTTCCAATAAAATCATTTCCATATTCGTCCAATTCTGTAATAAGATGTGAAACACGATCAAGATTAATAGTTGGACCCATTGGATGTCCTAATTCTCCTAATGCCCGTCCCTCATTAACAAATTTGGCTTTATATCTTTTTACTTCCTTTTTCAATACCGAATGTGGATAAACTCGATCATTCTGATTTTTAATATCAGATTGCATAAAGATACCACGAATATATTGCTGTTTATTTTTACCTTCAGTAATATATTCGAGGTCACTAAAATGTTCTGTGATTAGTTTCATTCTTGCTCTCCTTTTTTTGCCATTCTTTCAGACTCTGCTTTCTTAATCTGAGGTAAAAGTTTTTTAGCTATTTTTTTAATAACAGCTGTTTTCTTCTTTAATTTTTTTTCTAATTCTTCTTTACCTGCTTGTCCTAAATCCGATCTCTTTCTGCCCTTCAAAATCTTTTGTACAAGCAAATCTACCGCTTTTTTCTGTGCTCGTGTTTTTAACTTAGCAGGACTAGCTTTTTTTTTCATTGCTATAGCACGCTTACGAGCAATCATTTTACCTTTCATCTTCATTGTACGTGCTAATTTTTTACGTGCTGCTATAGATAATACTTCAAACATTTTTTTTCTTTTTTTCTGACCATTCTTTAAGCATATCTTCCAAACCTTGTTCATCAGGTAATTTTCGTAAATCCCATTTTCCTTTTGTATATTTTTTAAGCCATTTTCCAAATTTGTTTACCATGTCTTTATAATTTTTATGAGACTTATAATATAATTCATCTTGATTATCATCATCATCGGGTTCCGTATAACATTGTGCTTCCCAATTATCATCTTTTCCTCTTATCATAACCATATGAAGACATTTTTTCTCATAGGATGTATCTTGCTCAAAACTAGATTCTATATAATCATCATGTACATCATTATTGAATTTTAAACTTGCTTCACTTAATGTCATTAACTTACGAAACGTTATCATTTGGTTTCTTCCTTTTCTTTAGGAGTTTTTTCAGGATCAAGTGCGACATATTTAAATGCACCTTTAAACTTATCAATAGCGATATAAGTTTTATCTTTCATTAACTGACCAAAATCACTATTCGCTTGATTGAATTTTTTACCTAAAATATTTTTAATAATACTTTTCTTTAATTCACTCATTTGTATTTCCTTTCAATAGACTTATATTCTCAATAATAAAATCTTCATCATTTATTGCAGTTCTTAACACATCTTCATTTATATTATACTTAATAGACGATTCAGCTATAGCTAAACCAATTTTTGCAATACCATATCGATCAGTTAACTTAAATGCATGATGAACAGCATTATGCATATTTTCTAAGTTAGGAGAAATAACTTTTTGCTTATAATTTTTTATAAAGCTAGATTTTCTCAACGGCATAAAAATTACCTATGAATATCAACCGGCGCCACCAGATTTGGATCAATATCAAAATCATCTGGATCACCCTTACCTGCTTGACGATTATCCTTATTAATCTGTTCTATCTCATCATCCGTCATTCGCAAGATTCGTTTTCTAATCCAATCATCAGATACAAATTTACCACTATACTCATCAACCATCTGTAAGAGTTCCATTCGCTCTCTAAGAATTTCATTATTTTTTAATTCTGCATAATGAGAATCTTTTGTCCAAATAAATTCAAGATTATCTTTAATATCATACCAATCTTCTTCTTTAATAACACCCTTTAAGAGTAATTGAATTCTTAATAGATCAACAAACATTTGTGAAAATCTATGTCGTAATTTAGCAACAAACTTAGCAAATTTAATTTCATCTCTATTAATCTCGGAAGCGCGTCCTAAATTAAAAGATGTTTGTTCTGTACCCTCAATACGAGAAATTGGAACATTCAATGATTGATAAAGTTTCTTTCTAAAATATTCAATATCTTCAATCTCACCAAGATTTTGTCCTGATGGTAATGTCGAAATTTCTGTTCCTCTACCACCATCTCTCCGTGGTAACCAGAAATCCTCTAGCATTGACATTTGTTTTTTCTGATCTTCTACTTCACCAGTAGAAGCATTATAAATTATTTTCTGTTTATACTTATCCATTACAGAACGTAAATATTGTTCTGCTTTTATTTTCGGCAGGTTACCAACATCAATATAAAATATTCGTCTTTCAGGTGCTCTTGCTAATCTATATATAACAAGAGAATCCTCAATCATTCTAAGTTGATTGAATGGTTTTATTGACTTATAGAGATAACCTATAATAATTTGTTTTTCATTATCTACCATACCAGAATGAACATACGAAATAGAATCTGGTGCAACACGTACCCCATCCAGTGCTACATTTATACTACCTTCTGGTTGATACACAAAATAATCTTGCGTATCTACTACCATTTCTACACCAGTAACAGGATCTTTATCTTTTGTTATTTCAGTTATTTTTTGTATACTTAATGCATCAACCGGAATTAATTCTTTTATACCCTCTTTTGGCTTTTTAATATCAACAATAATATGATGATAAATTTTTCCATCAACATACCATTTACGAAATAAATCAGAACCAACTCTATTAAAGTCCAGCAATTTCATAATAGCTTTAAATTCAGTTACTATTTTTTCTTTAATTGCAGTACTTTGTTTGGTTTGATCAAGAAAAAGATTAATAGTCGGTCTACCGTCTTCATGCACAACTGATTCATTAACAACATCTGAAATTGCCAAATCAACTTCTTGTGTCATTGACATTTCACGATATTTTTGAATTAAAACATTTTCATCTTTTGCAGTATTCCCTGTATCAAGATAATGACCATAAATACCACCACCTTCAATGACTTGTGTAGCGCCATCAAGGTTTTCTGGTGTTACAAATGTTTTATTCTTTTTCTTTTTTTTTGCAATTTCAAAACCAAATAATTCAAACCCAGCCATATGAGAACCCCTGTTTTATTATAAAAAGAAAGGGGGAGAATAACTCCCCCTTATTCAAAAATTAAACGCTAATTGTTACTCCACCAAGGCTGATAGAACCACTAATTGAAACATCAACTCCATTAGTAGTTGAACCATCCAGACCTTGACCGTCAACAGTATAATTATTAACAGCGAAGGTGACAGCGAATTCTTCTGGTGCACCATCAGGATCCATTGCCAATTCAATAGCGGTTAATGTGGTTGGATAGATATCTTGAAGACGATATGTCCTAACAGCTCTTCCCTCACGACTTAATTGTGTGACAGAAGCATTACCATAAACGCCTGCAGCAGTAGTAGAAGTTCTATTTTGTGAATGATTAGTAATAGAATTCATCCATTGCTCTATTGCTGTTCTATTTTGCCAGTCAGGATCATTAAGAATAGTTACAGTCCAGTCTTCGAATGTACGATCACCCGGAACCTTTAACATACGACCACGATAGGCAACGTCAATATTACCAATAACAGAACCCGGAATCTGTGTTGCCTTTCCAAGGAACTGTAAATCCATTGCCCCAAAAATAGCGGGAGCACTAACTACAACTTTATATAGATTAGGACGAACCCCACCCCTAAAGTTATTTTTGAAATCAGAAATTGTAGACATTATTTTACTCCTTTAAGTTTAATAGTATTTATAAGATTTATCCACCGATTTCTGAGAAAGATACATCAGTTCGTGCGGCTATAAAGTTCAATTGAATAAAGTTGATAGAACGTGCTGGTTTAATATAAATATCACCAACAAAATTGTTCGTATCAATAACTTGACCAGTATTATTTGAACTATCACATACTACTTTAAAGTCAGTAATACCTCGTCTACCTTGTACTTCCCTTAAGAAAGGTTCAACCATATTTACAAATTGTGCGCGTGTAAATTCATCATTGAATTCAAACAGCATCGCTTTAGCAGCAATGGCAATTGCTTTCTCAAGAACAATAAATAATCTTCGTACATTGATTCGATCAAATGCACTTGGAACATTCTGCATTGTCTTATCACCCCAAAGAACTACACCAGCGCCTGTCATAGTAATCAATGGGTTAATACCCTTTTGATACATTACATCGCGGTCTGCTTTTGTTGCTTCCCAAGACAATTTAACAATATTTTTAATACCACCGCGGTTTAATCCCGCAGGTGACCACCATGCGTCGTTCGTAAAATCCGTTCGAGCACATAATCCTGCCATATCGCCATTCATCGGAACATAACGGAAAACATCATTATATCTATCATACTGATATTTCCATGCTCCATCCATTATGCCATAACTACCAGCATTACCTGAAAGCGACATTGTAGTTGCGTCATCAAGTAAATGCTCTACCTCATCACCAGCGTTTCTAACAACAGTTGCTAGTCCCGGTGAAACAAATGCAACACAATCTTTTCTTATAGATGTAATATTATCAATAATCCATTTTCCTGTGACTGTACTCGCAGGTCCGCCCATAACTAAAGTAACATCAACTGCTTCTGGATTAGTATACATATTATAACCAGCTTGTAATTCACCATCAGTAAGAATATTATCATCAGCTCCACCTGCTAGTGAACCACCAATAATTTCTTTACCTACACCATTAATACTATTAAAAATACTACCAGCCATAATTGAACCAACAGCAGTTGCCGTATCCGTAGTAAGTCCGTCAATTTCTGTTTTCTGACCCAACCAAATATATTTTGATTCATTACGTAAAACAGTTCCGATATAATTAGCAGTACCATCACTACGTTTTGCATCACTTGCTTTACTTACGAAACCATGTTTTTCTAAAACCTCACCCGGTTGACCTGTCCATAATCCATCTTCATCAATTACGAGAACATGCATCTCATCGTTACCAGTTTCAAGTCCACCATTTGCGGAGGCCATAGACTGGGAAAAATTAGGAGCTCTGTCAAAATTATTAATAAAAAGTCTTTGATGAGCTGATCGATTTGCATCAGTCAATCCAGCAGCAATAACCCAACCAGCATTATCCATTGCAAGTGCTTTTAAACTACTTCCCAAAATACCGGGATACTTTGCAAGAAATAATTGATTGACATAAGTATCACTATCATAATCATCTTTATTCAAAACAGTCGTTGTTCCTCCACCATCATCATCATCTCCAACTTGTGCATTTTTTGCATTTGCTCCAACATTTCTTACAACAACAAGATTATTAGAGTATGCAAGATAGTTAGCAGCAGTTAAAAACCACGTAGCATTATTATTTGCATCAGACAGTGGTTTACCAAATGTGTTTACTAAATCGTTTTCTGTCGTGATAGATGTTCTATCCAAAACAGGACCCCATTGAAACCCGCCTGCAATCGCGCCGATTGAGGTAGCAACATTAGGGACTACTGTCGTTAGATCTATCTCTGTGACATTAATTCCTGGGCTTACTTGAAACGCCATTTTATTTCTCCTTTACAATGAGTTACATTTTTTATATTAATATAAATTCATCAATGACGCATTATCTGATTATTTCGCATTCGTCCAAATTGTTCCTTCAACATCTCTCTCATATTCTTCTTGATTTATTCCATTGTTAATAATTCCAAATGGTGTTGTTAAATCTTCAATTTCACTTAGTTTATTTTTATAAAGATTACTTCTAATATTTTGATTGCTTAATTCTTTAAAATATTGTTGATCAACTAACCACGCAAACAAAACTAAAGTCATTACCAAATCATCGTTTGCTCCTTCTTCCGCAGCAAATGTATCACCACCAGACACAAATGTTGATAATTCTGAAATAACATCATAATCTGGTATTAAGAGTTTATCATCCTCAATTAAGGCTTTTAAATTAGAACAACCTATTTTTTTCATAGATTTAGTTGTTCTTACACCAAATTGTGAATCCCTTCTACCACCTACAAAACCGCTCAGTTGTTGTCCGTGCCTACCATACCACGCTGTTGAAAACAAGTTTTCGTATTCCAAATCGTGATGGAGAACATCAGAAACCTGAGATCCAATATCATTTACTTCAATAAGAATATAAGCATCATTATACTTCTTACCGATAATATTTATAATATTGGGAAAGACCAAGGGGGCTATTAGGTTATCTTTGTATTTTGCTACAATTTTATATGGAATCTGTGTAATATCAAAAACAGTAAAAGCAGAATAATCATATCCCTGACCCCTCGCTACATCCACTGTTATAATATAAGAATGTGTTCGATCAACATCTTCAAAAACATCTACACCACTTTTTCTATATATTGGACTAGAATAAGATAATTCTTGTAATTTTTCATATGATACAAGTGTATTTGAAGAACCTAAAAATTCCGCTTCATATTCTTGTCGAAATGCATCTTCACCAATCGTCGATTCAATTTTATCTTTCCATACTTGAGTCCTATTTGGAACTGCTGACCAATGAACTTTAAATGGCTTAAAATCATTCGTACCTTCTACTGCATCATTCCAATATTTGTGAAACATATTAAAGCCATTTGGAGTAGATACAATAATAATTTTTGTTTCTGAACCAGAAGAAATAGTAGGATAAACAGAACGAATAAATTCATCTGCTATATGTCTCTGAACGTGGGCAAATTCATCCAATAAAATACAAGAAAATGAAAATCCTCGAATAGCACTCGAAGATGTGGAAGAAGCAATAATCTTACTTCCATTCTCAAGTTCTAAACTACCTTTATTCCATTCTCTCAAACCTTGTTGAAGATACTTGGGAAGATGTTGATATGCTATTTGAATACGACCAAGTAATTCCCTAGCCGTAGCAGCTTTATTAGCAAGAATACCAACTGTTTTAGATTGGTTAAAAAGAACATAATGTAGTAACCAACCAAGCGTAGTAGTTGATTTACCAACCTGTCGACCAGTTTTTACAATAACATTTCTATTTTCACTTATGGTTTTAATTAAATCTTTTTGGAAGGGATAAAGATCAAATGAAATTAAACCTTTATCAACATGAACAATCTTGGCATGTGTTTCTAAAAAATATATAATATTATCACGACACTTCACATATTCTTCAACTTCTTCTTTTGTAAAATTATGTTGAACGTCTGCTCTCTTTAAAAGCATATTCCCTAAATATTGATCGCTCATATCACTTATTTCTTTTTAGCTGTTAACAACTCCTGTAACTCCGCAGTACTTCCAATAAATAAACTATTATTTACAGTAGAAGGATCTTTTGTTTCTTTTTCTATTTCTTTTTTAGTTTTTTGTAATACTAAAAGTTCTTTAGTTGTATTTGTCAATCCAGATAGTAATTGTGTTACCACTTCAAATGCTCGTGGATTCTCAGACTCTTTAGCAACTGCTAAAATTTCATCAAGTGCAGCATTACCTTTTTCTATAAGAGTATGATATTGTTTTTGAGAAAATTCATATTCATTAGAAAGATCAATAGTATTTATATCAACCTTTGGTGATAAATCTCTTTTAACTAACTCACCAGAAATATCTAATACTTTATTTAATTTAGTTACGGTATCCTGTTTCATAAATCAGTAATTGTTTCTGTAAATCCAAAATCATCCTCTGGTGTAACTATCTCATGATCAAGTTCATCAATAACTTCATCTTCATTTAAATCCTCTAATGCTTTAGGTTTAATTTCTAAATTTACATCTTTCTTCTCATTAAAGTTTGCACCAATATTAGCATCTACTTCTCTAATAATTCCTTGATCAGATAGTCTACCATATATATGACCCTTAACTGTAAAGTTGAGAGTATGTAACAAAGCTCTTCTTGTTATAAAATCCCCTTCGTAAGTATCTTCTGTTGCAACACTATTTAATATAATTGGAATATCACGTATAATTCCCATAGTAGACATTTCATTCATAGCAACTTGAAATTCTGGTGTAAAATAAGGAAGTATCTGTTCCAATATTTGTGTACCATCATCACTATACTTTACCATAATAGTTAAAGTAATATTAAAATCATATGGAACAGGATTATAGATAGATACTAATTCTGTTGGAGTACTAGTTTTTACTTTTTTAAATTTTTTTGTAGTCTGTAATTTTCTTAGAGGATCATAAGCATAATCAGTAATTTCAAAAGACATTCGTGGTAATGTTATTGTTTCTTTTTGATTAAGCTTACTTAAAAACTTCATTGCAGGACCATATGCAATAGGAACCTTAAACTCACGTTCGATTGTTCCATCCGCCTTTAGGCGTCTTACAGAAATATCATTAAATACTGTTCCAAATAATACTACAATATTTCTTATATTTTTGTTATATGAAAAATATCCAAACATTAGAGATCACCCTCACTCCAAGGATCCATTTCAGAAAAGTCTAATATACTATCACCATCAGTTTCCAAAATCTTATTATCAGCAAATGGTACTGTTGGTAATAACTGATCATCAGTTGATGTTAGATCCCAATTTGCACCACTTGTATCACCAGTAACATATGTATCAGTAGCAAATGTACCAACAATATTATAAACTCTTAATTTTCTTGTGCCAGGTGTCCAAGATGACACTATTGCTTTTGCAGTTGCTGTTGCTAATGTTCCACCCTGATATACCGGTTCATTTGGCGTATATGTTCCTAATCCACCAACTGCTAATAATAAATCAATTGAATATGCGTTCTCAGATTCAATTTGATCAATAGCAGCCACACCAGTATCAATCTTTTCTCCACTATATTGAAATATTTCACATGTTAAATCAAAAACATAATTTTTTCCAACTTGATAAAACGGTTGTTCATTTTCAACATATTTAATTTCAAACAATCCTTGTGATAATGGAAACCATATTAAATCACCTTCTAGCGGGTGATCCATACCTGTTACAGTTTGAAATCTATCAGCATGAACTGTTAATATCAATTCATCATTAACATCTAATCCAAATTTAGTAATAGTATCATCCGGTCCACCAAAATTGTCAAAAGTCTTAATAAACATTTCAATATCATATTTAACATCGAATTGTGATAAAACATCCTCATCCAATATTAAATCTTCTTTAACAAGAGTTCTTGGCATATACATTACATCTTGACCAGCCTGTTGTATAAGTTCTCTGTTAAGTTCACTTATTAAATTTTGATCTTTTATTGAGTTTTGAAAATAACTATTAGTAGCCATTAACCTATCATCCCATCAGGCGGAAGCTCATGTTTCATATTCATTTCATCTTCTATCTTTGTAATTTCTTCTGTTGCTTCCGTAAATATTGTTTGTCCATCTAATGTAATTCCACCGGGCAAAGTAACACCTGTAAATTTCTTTAAATTACTTCCCCATTGCTGTTTAAGTAATGCTGTAGCATATTTTTTTAAGAATGCATCATTATAAACCTCAGGATATGTAGCAGGATCAAGAGCTCGATATGCTTCTACAACAAGAATAGATCCAACAGAAAATTTACCAGCCCAATCAGTTTCCAAATACATTTTATTTTGTTTCCTATTAAACATCATTGTAGGTTGAATAGAAAACAAATGTTCTACTAATGAAAAATTAGTTTGTGTCATAGCCCAATTAATCAATGTAGATCCACTAAAATTTTCTAAATCATTTAATCGTAACTGATATTCTTCATTGAAAAATCCAGTTTGGAAAGCATTAAAGTTTGGAATCGGAAGGACACGGAGAACACTAATAACAGGATCAGCAATATCAATATATTCATTTTCAATATCATCTGCATCTAATGTATGTTTAAGAAAAACTTTTTCTACACCATCAAAATGATACTCTTGAAAAAATTCAATTGCATCGTCTATTCGATCACTAATTTGGTCATCATCCAAATTTAATTCTGTTACTGGATGCCCAAGTCGTCTTTTACAATAATCAATAAGTTGTGGTCTTGTAGATACTGCCATTTGTTATTTCCTTACTCTGGTTTAGGTGGCCAAGTTACATTTTCATATACTGTATTAGAAGCAGGTATATCTCTTAATTCTTGACGATAGGTTTTCCATTCATCGGACATGGTTACGTCAGGAAGTGCTGTCCAATCTGTTTCTGCTAACAAGTTATCTCTATGGTTACGAATCATTTTCATTTCTCTAGCTGGTGCTTCGTTATCCCACAAAATCCGATCATTATCTAATTGGGTTCTCTCATCGTCAGTCAGTGCAACATCTACGGTAGTGCCTAAAGCTAAGTCTATAATTTTTCTCATCCTAATTCCTCTATTATGTAATTGCCAGAATTCATCGTATTACCGTATATCCTAAACCCATCAACAACTGAGGCTTGTTTAAATTGTAAAGCACCGTTTGTGATATGCACTGTATCACTCGATTCAGGACCGACTAAATGAAAGTGCCCTATAGTATCGTGCGTACTGTCTTCTGGACCCATTATCGTTATTTGAAGATATACTTGAGAGGTTGTATTGCCTACATTCGTCACATATGGATTTAAAGGCCATGAACTACCACTACTGTTTCTACTAGTGGACTCATCCGCTGGGCTTTCTCTGTAGGTATGACTAACATACCCGTATATAGAACTAGATACGTCCGCGCCACTTTCTCGCAGATACACACTCAAATTTGCTGATGTATTCAATTCTAAATTGGCCATGGTAATTCTGGTAGACTTTGTTACATTAACTATCAGTTCTGTATTACCAGAGAATGTACCGGAAGTACTTGTTGTCCAAACACCGCCACCAGCACCACCTGCTGGAGCTTCACTTGCCCAATTTGTTCCATCAGATGTTAATACATTTCCATCTGCACCAGTAGCAGGTAAGCCTGCAGGTAGATTAGAAATATAACTAGCATTAATAGTATCACC
>Ga0209753_1000706_pt1 | contig 14059 bp, 9 predicted proteins | sample METZYME_3_550m_FD_187550 | JGI IMG/M metagenome (GOLD analysis project Ga0209753, IMG submission 187550) | Marine microbial communities from oxygen minimum zone in mesopelagic equatorial Pacific - METZYME_3_550m (SPAdes) (version 2) | ecosystem: Environmental > Aquatic > Marine > Oceanic | place... | reverse complement strand
TATGCTTTTTCTTTATGATGGGTTCATTCATGTTTGGCAGGACCGCTCGGGACACCTTCTTCCTGAGTCGTTTCGATCCTGCCTATCTGCCTCACATGATGATAATCACAGCCGTCATGATCGGGATCACCATCGCCATCATGACCAAGTTGTCCGCCAAAATTCCCATCGTTCCACAGATTATCGGAACATTCGGGATTGGCGCCGCCTCATTCATAGTCATTCAACTTTTATTGGCTGAATGGATTTATCCAGTTCTCTACATCTGGTTAGATGTAATAGGTACTGTTATGATGGTTCAGTTTTGGATTATGACCGGTTCTTCTTTTGAAGCCAGAGAAGCAAAGCGGCTGTTTAGTATTATTGCCAGTGGCGCCGCTATTGCCAATACTATATTCGGTTTTTCCATGGGAAGTCTTATTGATGCGTTTGGCACAAACTTCCTGTTGCCTGCTACTTCCTTATTCATCGGTTTCGCCCTTATAGCTGCAATATTCTCCGGCCGTTTCTTAGAGATAGGAGCATCGACACCTTCCAAAAGTTCAAGACCAAAGAAAAAGGTGGAAACTAAAGGAGGCATCCTGTCTTCACCCTATCTGAAAGTGATGACTTTAACTATAGTATTATCAGCTATGGTAGGTGCTCTGGTTGACTATCAGATGAAGATCATCATCAGTGAAAATATTTTGGATGAAGAGAAAATGTCAGCCCTTTTTGGAACCTTGTACGGGACCATCGGGGTTGTTTCAATTATTATGCAATTTTTTGTGACCGGTAGACTCCTCTCCAAATTTGGTATTCTTTGGGGACTCATGTTTCTTCCTGCTTTTTTATTACTAGGGAGCGTTATGGTATTGTTTGCACCGGCTGTGATGGCTGTGATTTCAGGAGTGGTTGCTAAAGGAGGAGACTCGATCTTTAGATTTACCCTGTATGATACATCCAGTCAGCTCCTCTGGTTGCCCGTCTCTCCCCAGGAAAAAAATAAAGCTAAACCTTTTATTGATGGGACAGTTAAAAATGGAGCTATTGGCCTCACCGGTCTGCTTGTCATCGGTTTAATGTTGTTCGTTAATGATGTCAGATGGCTCTCCATACCCTCTCTCGTGATGGTTTTGGCCTGGTTGGTGGCAAATTTCAAGCTCAAAACTGGTTATGTGGCAGAGTTGAGAAAAGCCATCGAAAAAAGACGTCTCGATTTTGAAGAACTTGAGATAGACATTACAGATCCGGTTATTGTTGAAACTATGCGGAAGACGTTGACCGAGGGCGATGACCACCAGAAACTGTTCGCCCTCGATACCATGCAAGACCTCCCTCTGGCGCCGTGGAAATCAGACATTCTGGAATTGTTTGAGAGTGGTTCACCTGTATTAAAAGGCAAGATACTTGTTATGACCAGTAAGCATCCCGATATCATTCCTGATGAAGTGATAACTCCACTCATCGATCACGAGGATGAGAACCTTGCCGCTCGTGCCATGATCAGCTGCGGCATCCGTCAAAATGCATCCACAGCGGGACAACTGGTTGAACTACTTTCGGAAAGTAGTAAAGAAAGAAAAGCTGCCGCGGCGGCAAGTCTGATTCTCATGGAAGATACTTCTTCAACCCAGGCTAATGAGACAATTAACAAGATGCTTTTTGATAAAGATGATGATACTCAATTGGCCGCTCTGTCTTCTGTTGGCCATATCTCGGGTATTTTATCAGATGAGGGTCTTGCTAAACTGTTGAATGATGATTCACCGGATGTGAGAAGCAGAGCCGCTCAACTGGCAGAAGAAAGAAGTAATGAGTCCCTCATATCTCCACTTGTCAGAAATCTAGACGACCCACACACCCTGCCGGCAGCCAGACGGGCCCTGAAATCCTTTGATGAGTCAACCGTTGCAGACAAACTGGGGAATGTGCTGAATGATGAAGAAACATCTGCAACACTATTGATAGGAGCTGTTCGTACGTTGAGTGACTACAGGGATCACGCTGATTTGGAAAAAATTATTGAACAAGGATCAAGTGACGAACTCGATCTCACGAAAGAAGTTGTAGACAGTTTGCTGAAACTGGCGCGGCTGTCTCCCCTGCCTGAAGATGTTATTAAAAAAGGTGACTCACTTCTAAGAGAATTGGCTGAAGAAACTTACTTCGCCCTCACACTTTTCCAGACGTTCGAAGGTGACGAAAAGGGATACCTGATCAGAGATTTCCTTTCAACAACTGTCACAAAACGTAAGGGAATAATTCTAAAGCTAGCACTCTTGCCTTTTCCCGATAATCCCATTGAAACTTACATGCACGCTCTGACGGCCGGCGAGAGCGGTGCTCAATCCAACGTACTGGAAATTCTCGACAACCTGCTGTCAATTGAAATCCGGGAATTCATCATACCCCTGTTTGACGACTCTGATCTGAGTGAGAAAGTGGATAGAGGCAATCAGTTTGTCAACAAGCAAGCAGATACCACCGAAGCCATTGCCAATTGGCTCTATTCAGGAAATCCCTGGACATCGGCCATCGCACTGGACTATTCGCTAAACAGCGATACAACTAATGGAGAGCTGGACTGGACCAAGATCCCAAGGAATCAAACTATTCGCGAGGTCTGTTCTGCCCAGTGGGCAAAAGACAGCTCACCACTCAAAACAATGAAGAACTTCCCAACCGAAGAATTCATACTTAAGGAGGCATCTATGTACTCTACTCTGGAAAAAACCATTTTTATGAAAGGTGTTGATCTTTTCCGTGACATCTCTGGAGAGGAGGTTTCACATGTTGCCCAAATTGCCGAGGAGATAGAGTATGGCTCAGAACAAACTATCTTTGACGAAGGTGATGTAGGCGACACCATGTTCATTATCGTAGACGGCGCCGTAAGGATTCATAAAGGCGACAAGGAACTTGCTGTGCTCTCTAAAGGTAAGTTTGTCGGTGAGATGGCACTGTTGGATCAGGAACCGAGATCAGCTTCAGTCACTTCTACAGAAGAGACAACCTTACTTGAGATTAACGGTGAAGACTTTTATGACCTTATGGCCAGCAGGATGGAGATTATGCAAGGTATTGTCAAGATCCTGACACAACGTCTGCGTGAGGCTAACGCTTAGCCACTACTGTCTTGATGGACTGAACTGGTATCCTCAAAAAGCTTCTCCACTTTTTCCTCCATCAATTCTGAAGTCTTTTTCTTGAGAGAGCGATTCATCTCTTTCACCTTTTGGTCGATCACCTCTTTCCCTTCTTTAACTTTCTCCTGAATCGTCACTTTCAGTTCATCAGGCGTCGTAGGTACTTCCTTGCCGGTGTACGCCAGGTATCCGAGATAAAGTGCGAGAATGGCAACAGTCACCAGCGCTAGTTTGATGAGTTTTTTTATGACGGAGAAAAGGATAAGGATTGCCAGTACCATAACCACCGCCAGCATGACGGGATTGGTGGTCAACTGTTCAATTAGAGATTCCAAAGGAGAATGTTACTGTTGAGGTATCCGCAGTTCTATCCCTACCAACAACTGATCCGGATCGGAGAGCGTTTCGCGGTTCGTTTCATACAGTTCCTTCCATCTACCCCCCTCGCCAAGGTAACGCTCTGACAGGGACCAGAGTGTGTCACCTTTACGCACCGTATGAGTGGTTATTTCAAATGTTTCGCCAGAAATGACCATTTCGCCTTCCGCCGGGGACACCTCTTCCACTTCTTTTGTTTCGGTTTCTGTAACTGTTTCAGTTACAGGCTCCGGGAGAGGATGTCTACTTTTTTCCATGAATGAAGTGAATGCAAAGCTGGGGCTGTTCTCCTCATCGTGACAACGGAGACAATTCGCCTCTTCAATCGTTTCTGTTGCAAAGGCAGCGGGTTCAGCCAGATGGCCAGCTGATGCGTAGTGGCACTCCGTACAGTTGACGTTTTTGAGTCCGGACGTGATGTTATAATTGAGGTAGCCATCATCTCTGCCAAAACCTGTGGTGTGGCAGGCCAGACACTCCGGCGATTTTTCTTTGTGTTCACTTTTAAGAGTTTTGAGCGATGCCGCGTGACGGGAAACTTTCCAGTGGTCATATTCCGAAGAATGACAGGATGCACAGGCTTCTGAAGAACTGACAACAAACTCAGCCGGTACAGGAACAATCCTCTCCACTCTGGATCCGGCCCGCTCCCGACCGATGCGGTTGTAATCGACAATCATGCCCACAACCGCAGGTTCGTTGGTTAAGGAGATATCCATAGGGATGAGCTCTCCTTCATGGGAAGCAATGTTCTTTTCACTGTCTATCTGAAGAGTAAGGTGACCTACATAATAACCGTCTTTACCACCTTGGACGATGATGGTTTCTCCCACTACCTCCGGCTCCTCCTTGACCGTCTGTGTGTGACTGCCAACAATGACATCGATACCGGTGTATGACTGGGCGATCTGGCGGTCTGCGTCTATGCCGTTGTGAGAAAGAAGGATCACAATATCACTTTTTTCTTTCAGCTGATTGATTTGAGACTGCAAGGTGGAACTGAAATCGCTCACAGCCACTTCGTCTTTCACTCGCTTGGGATAAAAAAGGAAGACACCGGGATCAATAACTGATAGTACACCAAACTTGATACCATTTCGCACAATAACAATTTCACGCTTCAAATCTGCCAAATTCGGTTTTTCCAGATTCGTTGAAATAAAAGGCAACGATGAACTCTCCATCAGATCACTAAAAAACTGTGCTCCTTTGAAAAACTCCTGATCACCGAGGCCAATGGCATCGTAAGCCATCATTTCATAGATGCGGAAGGCGATACTGTCTTTCAATGCATTTCGGGTAGGCGAGAGGAAATCTCCAGCATCCAGAAGAAGAGAATTGGGATTGTCCTCGAACCATTCGCGAATATAAAGGACGCGTTTCTCAAGTGATCCGTAAGCCTTATCAGGACAAAGACAGTTCTCCAACGCTCCGTTCGTATTGTTCGTATAAAGAATTGAAATCTCTGTCTCAGCTAAAACAGCAATCGGACAGACCATAAAGGGAATCAGGAATAAGAGTTGATTAAAAAAGGAATGTTTCATCATTCGTGAATATCTGTGGAATTGGGCTTTATTTCAAGCGTAATTTTCACGCGATGGATTTATGGGGGAGATTTTTTTCTTCACTTATTTTAAGCAGTATTATCTGTTTCGCCCAACCTATTCATCCAGCTGATTCACTTCTTTACTCCTCGAATACTCCCTTGGTCAGAAAAATGGCCATTTCACCCATCTCACTTTGGCAGCGGCTCAGTTACAGAAGTGGTTCTCTAAATTGTCAATTTTATCCCAGCTGCAGCAACTACGGGGCACAGTCCATCGCCCAACATGGCGTGATCCTTGGTAGTGCGTTGGCAGCTGACAGGATTGCCCGGTGCAATCCCATGGCCTATCACTATCACATTAAAGCAAAAGAACCCCTGTTCCACAACGATGGCAGACTATTGAACCACGTACCTATTAAACTGTTCTCAGATACCAAAGGAGAAAAATCACCGGCCCTTGCATCTGTACTTTCAATTGTTGCACCGGGACTTGGCCGTGTTTATGCCAACCGGACCTGGGATGGACTGTTCGGATTATTGACTGTCGCAACCATGGCGAACCTCACCTACAAAAGCCACACAAATAACAGTTCAACTGGAACAGTTGTTTTTGGCGGTCTGACCACTACCTTTTATTTGGGCGAGATCATAGGAGCATACCGGGCAGCTGTCGAAGCCAATAATCGCCCTTGAGAGCAAAGTGAATGTCTGTAAATTTGCTCGCCAATTCTGCCACCGTAGCTCAGTTGGTAGAGCAACGCATTCGTAATGCGTGGGTCGGGGGTTCAAATCCCTCCGGTGGCTCAACCTACCATTAATCTCTAATCAATTCTTCTAAGCATTTCATACTTACTGTTTTGAGATTTGCTATTTTTCTGGTCTCATTGCAATATTTTTTAGTGGTATAGATTTTTCGAAATCTTTCAAGCGTTTCTCAAGATGATTGTGAGCAATAGTCACAGACAGAACAGATACAGGAATATAGAAATTATACTTGTTAGGCTTTAGCCAGTTCGCTGCAAACCACCAGACTGTGGTTTCCAAAACACTTTTTGTTTTTTGCTTTGAAAATAGAGTGGATATACTGGTGATCTATATATGAATAACCAGTTTCAGTAAGAAGTGAGGAAAGTGAGCCTAAAGAATGTTTTACTCTGTGAACATTTTCAAACTTGAAACGAATAAGATTATACATATTCTCTGGCAAAGCCGAATCTCCTCTGATTCGTTCTTGAGGAACACTCACAATGAGTGATCCATCATATCGCAAAAGAGATTGTAATTTTTTCAGCATACGAGCAGGCCTATCTATATGTTCTAAAACATGGGATATTAAAACGTTCTGATACTTGCCTTCATTCTCACGGTAGAACCCATTGCCAATATGACGAAAGGTCAACTTCGGATTACGCTTTTGACACCGTTCAATGGATTTTTTCGAGATATCTGCACCGTGAACATAGCTTTCCCCGAATTCGGACGCCAAGACACGTGTAAATTGCCCTGTACTGCACCCCATGTCCATGATAAGACCGCTGTTGCCACTTGAACGTATAAAACTGATTATATATTCTATTTCCCGCTGCTTGTAGTTGAGTAGTTTTCTGCCGAGCAGAGTTTTGGTGCCAATAATCCTCTGGTAAAAAAGATTATAAGTTGAATTATTGTTTTTTTCAGGCAAAAGGATTAATAAATGTCCAACAGTTCCACTTCAAAAAGCAGGGTAGCATTAGGTGGTATGGGTCCTATCCCTTGAGCACCGTAGCCAAGATCGGAAGGGACAATAAGTTCTCTTTTCCCTCCTACTCGCATGGACAAAACACCTTCATCCCAACCATCGATAACGGATCCCACACCCACAACAAAACCAAAGGGCCTCCCCTTTTTCAAGGAACTGTCGAATTCCTTCCCTTTGTTATCAGTCTGATTCTCATCATAAAGCCATCCCGTATAATGAACGGATACCCTTTGTCCTGCCTGAGGCGAAGTACCATCTCCCACTACGATATCCACGTACTTCAGCCCCGATTCAGTTTCCATAATCTCTCCTGATTTTTTTCCGCATGCCATGAAGCAAATAACAGATAAAAGAAGTGTCTTTGTTCCTATTTTCATCCTTTAATCCTCACCAAGTTTGGCAAGTGTACAGGTTTTTCTCCTTTTTTGCACTTTCTATTTAGTCCAGTTGGTTTTGGTCAACCTTCGATCTAAATTAATTTGTAATGAGCGGGAACAGACAATTAATGCCTCCCCTGGCTGAGCGTGTCCGACCGGCCTCTTTGCAAGATTTTCTGGGTCAGGAACACCTCACCGGTGAAGGTACTCTATTACAAGAATCCATTGCCGCAGGTAATCTTTTCAGCTGCGTTTTTTGGGGGCCACCGGGAACTGGGAAGACAACACTTGCACAAATCCTTGCTAACAGTTTGGAAGGAGATTTTTTTCAGATGTCGGCTGTTTCATCCGGAGTAAAAGACTTAAGAAAAATCATCGAAACAGCGAAAACTAACTTAGCATTGAAAACTGTTACTTTGTTGTTTATTGACGAGATCCACCGTTTCAATAAAGCTCAGCAGGATGCGCTACTCCACGCTGTGGAAGATGGGACTCTGACCCTCATCGGAGCAACTACTGAGAATCCGTCCTTTGAGGTTATTTCACCCTTGCTCTCCAGGTGCCGTGTCTTGAAGCTAAACAGTTTGGCGGAAGATGTACTTAAATCGATTTTGTTAAATGCAATAAACAGCGATGTGGTTCTTATTAAGCACAATATCTCTTTCAAAGACGGTACACAAGAAAAACTCGTGCTCGCCTCCGGAGGAGATGCCAGAAAAATGCTCAACACACTGGAAGCGGCTGTAACCATGAGCGGAAAAGATGGGAAAACTGTGGTTGTTGATAAAAATTTGTTGTCCGAAGCACTTCAGTCGAAAAGCCAGATTTATGACAAGGCTGGTGACTACCATTACGACACCATTTCAGCGTTTATCAAATCTGTGAGAGGAAGCGATCCCGACGCCGCTATTTACTGGCTGGCGGTCATGCTGGAGGGAGGCGAAATGCCTGAGTTCATTGCTCGGCGCCTTATAATACTTGCTTCGGAAGATATTGGAAATGCAGATCCCCAAGCCCTCGGTATCGCTACCTCCGGTTTTCAGGCTGTTCACGTCATAGGGATGCCCGAAGCTGCTTTAATCCTTGCCCAAGTCACCACTTATCTTGCCTCTGCTCCCAAATCAAACGCCAGCTATGCGGCTGTAACCGAGGCAATGAATCAAATAAAGGAAGAAGGAACCTCTTCGGTGCCACTTCATTTAAGGAACGCACCGACACCACTCATGAAATCTTTTGATTATGGCAAAGATTACACCTACCCGCACAATCATCCCGACCATTTTACAGATGTGAACTACTTTCCTGAAGAAATGGCACAAACCCCTTTCTACAAGCCGACAAATCAGGGTTACGAAGAATTTATCTCCAAACGTCTCAAGGAACTCTGGCCAAAGCGCCGGGGCTGATTAAAATCCAATCCACATGAACGTCAGACTGATCCTAACGTGCCTCACTATATCTGTTATCACTGCTCAGTCGGGTGATCGGCTCCGGCTTATCCATGCAGACATTTTAGAAAATGTGACAGATTCGGAAGGGAAAGCAGTTCAGCATCTACGCGGCAATGTGAAATTCCAAAAAGGGGAGTCCGTTATCTCCTGTGAAAAGGGTTATTACCGGAACCGTGAAGGTATCGGCTCCTTCGCCGGGAATGTTCAAATGGTAAAGAACGAACTGATATTGACGGCTGATTCAATCAGAACAAACTCAAGTGATGACATTGTTACAGCTTACGGATCAGTTCATTTACAAGACAGCGAATACAGACTCAAAAGCAGACTACTGACCTACTTTTCAGAGGCTGACAGCGGAATTGCGGAGGGCAATGTTGAGTTTGTTCAAAAAGGCCAAACCATCACCGCCGGAAAAGTTACTTACGTGAAAGAAACAAATGACGCCGCAAGCTACAGAGCGGAAGAGGATGTGATCATCCGCGAGGAGGAAAGAACGGCAACGTGCGGGCTCACCATCTACGATGCACTTTCTGACATATCCAAACTTTTTGACAACCCTGTCGTTGTTCAGGAGGGTCAGCAACTAAGCGGAGAGGAAATTCATCTTCGCTATGAGGAAGATAAGCTGGCAAAACTGACAATCCCCGGCAGGGCCCACATTGTTTATAAACGGGAAGGAAAAACTAACGGGACTGAAGGTGATGAGTCAATACTTTCTGAATTTCTCGATGACATGACCGGCCAAAGATTGGAGGCTTTTCTGGAAGAAGGACTTTTGGACTCCGTCCGTCTGGAAGGGATGGCCACAACTTTGTACCATCTTTTCGAGGATTCAGTTTATCAGGGAAAGAATATTGCCAGTGGTGACACAATCACACTTTTGTTCGAAGCCGACTCCACTGAAAAAAGAGATGTTAACTCCATTCATGTCGCTGGTGGTGCAAGAGGTGAATACCACCCGGATTCTTCCGCAGAGAAAATTGAGAATACCATCCTCTATCAAGCGGACACCATTCACTACAGTATTCCCGACCAGCAGACATGGCTTCGCAAAGATGTTGAAATTGACTATATGGACACCGAACTCCGGTCTGGCTACGTAAACGTTCTGTGGGAAGAAAACCTCATGAAAGCTACCGCCGCACCACCGGGAATCGCCATTTCTGATCCTGAAGAAAGGCCAATGTTCACAGAAAAAGGTCGCGAACCCATGAGAGGTGATTCTCTCACATACAATCTTTCAAATGGCCGGGGAAAGGTTCAGCACGGAACAACCAAGATGGAAGACGGTTATTACCGGGGCGATGAAATACGTAACCGTGCAGACACAATCTTACTTGTTGACAGGGGTATTTATACGACATGTGATCGTATCGAAGATCCTCATTTTCATTTTGGAAGTCGTCGTATGAAAATGATCATGAATGATCTCATCATTGCAAGACCTATCATTCTCTACCTGGGCGGCATTCCACTTTTTGGATTGCCATTCGCCGTCTTCCCCGACCAGAGCGGCAAGCGTCATTCAGGATGGATCATGCCGTCCTATGGCCAGAACGCGGCGCAAGGAAGGTATCTGAGAGGATTGGGCTATTTTTGGGCGGCAAACGAATTCCTGAACAGTCAGTTCACATTGGACTTTTATGATAAAGAGGGGGTGGTATTTCATAATTCTAACCGGTACTTTCGAAGATACAAGTACAGCGGAAGCTTCAGCTTCCGTTACAACAGGACGGTTGCAACTGACGACATTGCCGATTTTTTTTCAAACCCAGGTGCGGTGAGGTGGTCCGGCTCCTGGAGTCATGCCCAGATGCTCCGCGGCAATCAAACACTGAACGTCAACGGGCGTTACTATTCAGATAGTCAGTTTAACCAAAAGTTGGGAATCCACCGCGACACACGTCTCAACCAAAATGCAGTTTCGAACGCCACCTATTCAAAACGATGGCAAAAGTTGAATGCCAGCATTTCCGCAAACCTGTCAGAGACGAAAAACCTCATGGCTAAAAGCAAGATGGATCCTGAATCAATCTATTACGAAAACCCTTCCGGTGTTGGTCGCAAAATCGTGGAAAGCACTACAGTTCTCCCCACGCTCAATTTCAGGAAAGGGCAGACCCAGTTGTTCGGGGCATCCGGCTCTGGTATGTACCTTTCTTACAGTAGTACTTTGAAAAACCGTGGTCAGGGTTTCTATGAATCAGAAGCGCTGGATGATTCATCCTTCGGCTGGGGAAACAGGCAGACAGAATATGACAATAGCTGGGTCCACAACATGTCTCTCTCAGGATCCTCCCGGCTGTTTAAGTACCTTGCCATAAGACCCAGTCTCTCATTCCGAGAAGAGTGGATCACAAAATATAATGATGCTACAAGCGCTGACAGTCTCGGAAAACCAATTGATGCTCAACAAATCAGCGGTTTCAAAGCCCGCCACACCGGCACCCTGTCCGTAAGCACCAATACAAAATTGTATGGCATACTTCCCGTCAGGATAGGCTCACTGAAAACTATCCGCCACACTGTTACCCCATCTGTGGGTTTTTCTTACCGCCCTGACTACACTGATGACGCTTTTGGTTACATAAAGAACCTGGAAGACGATTCGGGAAACATCTACGCCTTCGATCCTTTCAGCGGAACTCAAATCGGTGCTACGCCAAGTGGTGAACAGAGAAGCATAAACATTTCTGTTAGAAATCTTTTCCAGGCAAAAGTTCAGGATGGCGAAGAAGAACGAAAGATTGACAACCTTCTGACCTGGAACATGAATACAAGCTACAACTTTGCCGCCGATGAATTCAGACTGGCAAAGCTTCGCTCTACTTTTCGAGCTGGCTGGCTTAAAAAACTAAACCTCGATTTTTCCATGAGTCACGATTTCTATGACACCAATACAATCGACGGCCAATCAGTACGAATTAAGGAAATCAAAACCAACAGCTGGGGCCTTCCTACACCCCGAATGACCAATATGAACGCTGCCACGGGCTTTAAAATCTCTGGTAAGCGGCTGGGATGGAGTGACTCTTCTACGGAAACAGATACAACCGGGAATGATACCTCCGCCTTTGCAGATCTTATGGGCAGCGGTATCGCTCGACCGGACAACCGAAGTCAAGCCCGAAATCCTGGGAACCTGTGGGATCTTAGTCTTTCTCTACGTTATGCCGCCAACAGGATGAATCCTCTCAATCCAAAGGATACTTTCTGGATGAATTCGAACCTTACTTTAAATATCTCCAAAGGGTGGAGGATACAATACAATGCCCGGTTCGATCTATTAGAGAAAAACCTTGTGAGCCATGATATAAATGTCCATCGTGATCTGCACTGCTGGGAGATGAATTTTACCTGGACACCTTCAGGCTTCGGGCAAGGATTCTATCTCAGGGTAAATGTAAAATCACCTACGCTTCGTGATTTGAAATTCGAATCAAGAGGTGGCAGATGGAGCGGCCCGGGAATTCCTTAAACCGGTTGCTTTTACCTTGAGGGTTATTCAAATTGGTGTTGGTAATCATCCTACCTCATCGATTTGAGATCTCAATTTCTAACAATTTTTCTGTTTACGATATCACTTCTACCTACTGGATTGAAGGGAGGAAATCTGGGCATATATACCAGCAAAAGCTGGGTGAATCATCGTCAGTACAGTAACCCTATTGGCATCGGTTTTATAATTACCCGCCCTATTAAACCTCAACTTTCAATGATATTAGACTTTAGCTACAAGGAATTTCAAAAGGAGTATTTTGGAGAAGAAGTTTCTCGTCACTCTGTATCATTGGTGAAAAAGGAATTAGTTGACAATCTTTCATACACTTATAATGGGTTGATTTGGATTAAGAACGATATCTTTATTTTTCCCACTGCCCTAATCGCAGTAGCTGTTGGAGCTGGTGTTTTAAGTATTGATGGAGAGCTTACCGGAATGGAGTCTGGCCGACAGGTAAGCTATAAAAGTTTGAACAAAATCAGCGGAAGCATTGCAGTAGGTGTTGAATCACTGATTTCTAAAAAACATCTCACTTTCTGGAACTGCTATCTTAATTATCAGTTCTTCTCAGCGTCAATCAGAGTAGCTGAAATGCCTGATCCTTTTTCCCCTTTTTTCCGCGGTGTTGAAATTCGTTTGGGATTATCTCATATCTTTTGAACTTAGGTGCTGATAAAAGTGATCAACTAAAGATAAATGTTTTGCCCCGAATGCCAATCTGAATTCACCAGTGATGTCTCTTTCTGCAATGACTGTAATGTATCCCTTGTTGAAACACTGCCGGAGCTTGAGACTGTTTCATGGAGTCCGGTAAAAGAATATCCCGGCTATATCCCGGCAGAGATGGCAAAAGCAGCTTTGTCGGATGAAAATATCCCCAGTTTTATAAAAGGTGATTTTCTATCCACTGCATATGGTATCAAAGCTTGGGATGCGGCAGGGGGCAAGGCTGTTTTATTTGTACCTGAAGAATTTTTTGAAAAGGCAACTTCTATAATCGAAAATTTTTCAGTGAACAACTGATGAGTAAATCTTTCCAAGCTATTAAGGGTACTAAGGATTTGCTTCCTGTTGATACGGCGCGGTGGCGCGAATTCGAAGCTGTTATTCATGACACCATGCAACAGTGGGGTTTCGGCGAGATTAGGACACCCATTTTTGAAAAGACAGAACTTTTCTCCAGGAGTGTGGGCGAAGAGAGCGATATCGTATCCAAACAGATGTATACATTCACCGATCAGAGTGATACAAGCCTGACCTTGCGTCCTGAGCTGACTGCACCAACCATGAGAGCATACATTCAGCACAATATGGATCGGGAAGGAGCCCTAACTAAACTTTACTACATGGACACACTTTTTCGGCAAGAGAGGCCACAGGCAGGGCGATTGAGACAGTTCAATCAGTTTGGAGCAGAAGCCATCGGCTCTCCCCACCCGGAACAGGATGCAGAAGTCATCGCACTGGTTTGCGCTATTCTTAAAAAGCTTGGTGTTGACAATCTCACAGTACTCGTCAACACAGTGGGTTCCTCTAAGTCGAGAGAACGGTACCGTTCCGAACTCGTCAATTTTCTCACTCCCCTTATGAATGAACTCTCAGAGACTAGCCAGAAACGGTTGAAGTCAAACCCTCTCCGCATCCTTGATACGAAAGATAAAAAAGAAGTCGCTCTTCTTTCGGACGCACCTGACATCCTCAATTGCCTCAATTCAGAAGATCTTCACCATTTCGAGAAAGTTCAAGGATTTCTCAACGAACTGGGAATTGCCCACGAACGTAGCAACAAGCTTGTTCGAGGGCTCGACTATTACACAAGAACTACATTCGAAATCACCAGTCCCGATGTGGGTGCCCAGAATGCGCTTTGTGGTGGCGGGCGTTACGACGAACTCATAGAACAACTGGGCGGGAAACCGACACCTGCTGTAGGTTT
>Ga0209753_1000700_pt1 | contig 14115 bp, 10 predicted proteins | sample METZYME_3_550m_FD_187550 | JGI IMG/M metagenome (GOLD analysis project Ga0209753, IMG submission 187550) | Marine microbial communities from oxygen minimum zone in mesopelagic equatorial Pacific - METZYME_3_550m (SPAdes) (version 2) | ecosystem: Environmental > Aquatic > Marine > Oceanic... | reverse complement strand
ATTGAAAAAAAGCTGGACGAGCTTGGACATCAAATTCAAATGACTCTGCTGCATGAATCACTGATGCCGAATTCACGTGATGATCTGCTCTGGTTTTTAACCAAACTTGATAAAGTGCCAAGCAGTTTCAAACATTCTCTTGGAGATATTCTTCTCGAAAAACCGGAAATTCCAGAAGGACTTCATTCATCTATGAAAAATATGCTCATACATACTCATCTAGCAGTACAAGCGTTGGCGCATGCAACTGATTCACTTTTTTCAGACTTGAGATCAGTGCGTCAGCATGTTGAGGAAGTCAGTCGTCAGGAAAGTGAAGTTGACAAGATAGAATATAAAATGCTCCAAATGGTTTTTGAAAATAAAAACTATGAGCTAGCAATGCAATATCAAATGAAAGGGATTTTGAAGCAAATCGGCAGGGTAACAAATCTTGCGGAAGATGTTGCAGACGCAGTGCTTATACTGGCGACCAAACATTCTACATGAGTAAAGTCTTCAAAGCTTTAACAATCCTTACTATTCAAGAATAAATTCAGAAAGTTTTTAAATGGAACACATCCCTGAATCAATGAACTTTATTCAGATTGAAAAACACGGTGACCCTGATGTACTAAAGCTTAGTTCACAGTCCGTTCCAGATCCCGGCCTGGACGAAGTACTGATTCGGGTTGAAGCGGCAGGAGTAAATCGACCTGACATTATGCAGCGCAAGGGGCTTTATCCCCCTCCTCCTGGTGTTACTGATGTGCCGGGTTTGGAAGTATCCGGAACTGTAGTAAAAAAGGGAAAAAATGTTATCGATACGGAAGAGGGTTCTCAGGTCTGCGCTCTGGTGTCCTGCGGAGGTTATGCCGAGTATTGTCTGGCATCAGCTTCGATCTGTTTACCTGTTCCGGAAAAAATTTCTCTGGAGCATGCTGCAGGTATTCCGGAAACGTTCTTCACTGTATGGACGAATGTTTTTGAAAGAGGACAACTCAAATCTGGTGAAACTTTGCTGGTGCACGGAGGAAGCAGCGGAATCGGTACCACCTCCATTCAACTCGGCAAAGCTTTTGGAGCTACTGTTTACACTACTGCAGGAACTCAGGAAAAATGTGAATATTGTAAAAACCTCGGGGCAGATGCTGCTATAAATTACAATGAAAATGATTTTGAAGCTGAAATCAAAACACTGACAGAAAACAGAGGTGTGGATGTAATACTGGACATGGTCGGCGGACCGTATTTTCCAAAGAACATAAAAATACTCGCTGCAGAAGGCCGCTTGCTGCAAATCGCCCTGATGCAAGGATATAAAGCGGAAGTAGATTTTCGTCCGTTGCTGATGAAACGTGTGACTTTGACAGGTTCCACATTACGTCCCCGCAGCATCAAGGAAAAAGCTGAAATAGCCCGGGCCCTGCGCAAAGAAGTGTGGCCGCTTTTGGATTCCGGTACCATCCGCCCAATTATTCATCAAACTTTCCCACTTGAAAAGGCAGCAGATGCTCATCGGCTGATGGAAAGCAGCAGCCACATTGGCAAGATCCTGCTTAAACCTGACGAAAAATAAATCGGCTGAAATGAGACTCAATTTTTGAGGACATCTTGGTTTCACAGTAATCAGGCAGATCAGTTTTTTTATCACTTCCAAAATTGAAGAATTTCAACCAAATCCTGAAACGCTTAGGCTGAAAGCGCCTTATGAAAATACTATTTACGTTGAATGAACGAATAATAACAAATGGCAATTGAAATCAGGAATGTCTGTAAATCATTTAAAGACGTTAATGCGGTTCAAAACGTCAATCTAATGGTTGAATCAGGAGAATCAGTTGCCCTGCTTGGTCCAAACGGTGCAGGCAAAACAACTCTGGTGGAAATGATCGAAGGTGTTCAATTTCCCGACTCTGGTGAAATCCGCATCCTTGGAAGGAGTTGGGAAAAAGACGAGCATTTTTTGCGCAAGCAAATTGGACTTGCCCTTCAGGAGACTAGGTTCCTGGAGCGTTTGACAGTAGAAGAAACCCTGAATCTGTTTGCCAGTTTTTATTTCCTGGGAAAAGAACGGACCAGGGAAGTTATAGAAATAATTCAACTTGAAAGCAAACGCAGCACATGGGTGCTTCATCTTTCCGGAGGCCAGCGGCAGAGGCTGGCGATGGGGGTTGCAATACTGCCCCTTCCTCAAATCCTGATTCTTGACGAACCTACCACCGGGCTTGATCCAAATGCCCGACGTGATCTCTGGAAAATTCTTGAGAGTTTCAAAGCAACAGGAACAACTCTTATTCTCACCACACATTACATGGAAGAAGCTCAATATCTTTGTGAGCGAATCCTGATGATGGATCAGGGGAAAATACTTGCCGAAGGAAGCTTGAGTCATTTGCTGGATAAGTTTGGAGAGGGAGATTTGATCGAGTACGTGATTGAGGGTGCTTTCCCGACTAAGAAAGCTAAAGAACTTCCCGGTGTGCTCAGTTGTCGTTGGGATGAAAATTCCGGAGAAGGACGATTGGCTGTAAAAAACATTTCAGAAACGTTGCCTGTATTTTTACAGCTGGTTGAAAATTCATCAATTTCTTTAACTTCGCTGGAGTGCAGAAGACGCACTCTGGATGATTTATTTCTGGCAATGAGCGGGAGGCATTTGGATGATTAAAATACTCATTCGATTGATTCTGTCACAATTCAAAATATTCTTCCGTGAACCAGGAGTAGTTTTCTGGTCATTTGGATTCCCATTACTGATGGCCTGGATTTTGGGTATTGCCTTTGCCAACAAAGGAGAGGCACTGCATATTGTTGCAGTTGTTGATGAAAGTCCGGATGCGAGTTATAGTCTTCCGGAATGGCTGCTTGAAAAAACCGGAGCTAATTCAACGAAGTATAGTGCTGAGTCAGGACTTGAGTGGCAGGTTGGAGAAAATAATGGAGAGCAGGCACGTTTCCGATTTAAGTCTATGAATGAGGATGAGGCAACCAGGGCACTCAAACGAGCACAGATTTCTCTTTGGATGTTGGGAAACCCTGGAGAAGGGATCCAATATCACTTCGATCCTGACAACACTGAGTCCAGTCTGACGTTTTTGCTTTTGGAGAGAGCATTCAGGGAACAGGGTTCTACAGAACCACAATCAGAAATACAGCCAGTAACAATGAAAGGAAGTCGCTACATTGATTTTTTAATTCCTGGTTTAATGGCAATGTCCATCATGAATGCATGTTTATGGGGGATTGGCTGGAGCCTGATTGATTTGAGAATTAAAAAACTGCTGCGCCGCATGGTTGCAACTCCGCTTAGAAAATCAATATTTCTGCTCTCACACGGGTTGAACCGCATGATTCTTAGCGCCGCCGAACTGCTTCTGCTATATGGCTTTGCCTATTATTATTTTGGAATTATAATTCAAGGAAGTCTGTGGGCATTGTTGCTGGTTTTTTTAAGCGGTTACAGCGCGTTTGCCGGTATTGCGGTTCTTATCTCATGCCGTGCACAAAACACCCACAGCGGTAATGGACTGATTAATTTTGTGACTCTGCCAATGTTTGTCCTTTCTGGTATATTTTTCAGTTACCACAACTTTCCTGACTGGCTCACTCCGTATGTAGAGGTACTCCCACTGACCATGCTGGCCAATTCCCTGCGAGGAATCATAACTGAAGGCATTGGTTTGTATGATGTAATTCTGCCTTCAATCGGCCTGGTTGGTATCGGTTGTGTTTGTTTCGCTCTTGGACTCAGATTATTTTACTGGCATTAAATTCATCAAACTTTATATCAGTAAAAATACTCTAAATCAGGAAACTGCTTGCCTTCACTTCCTAAACACCAAGTTTATATAAACGACAGCGCCAAACTTATATATTTTCGAGCGCAATCCCAAATTTGTGCCGAATCATACGCTGTAGCAGAAGATCATTTTCCAAACCTGCAAAACGGATCTCGGTTCTTATTTTGTCCCGGATCATAACCAGGTCCTGTTCTGTCCTGCTTAACTCAATTTCATTGCTTAAATTGAGATGAGTCAATGTATTCAGCACATCCCGCCTTAATCGGTTTTTGAGATGCTGCAGTTGCTGCTCGGTAATTCCGGTAAGAATTCCCTCAATTTCTGACTGGTTGTGACCCATCATGGAGAGTTTTATCCAGATGGAATATAGATCTTCCCGGCTGTCTTCAGGTGACTGTTGACCAAGTCCCGGAGGCACTCCAATCAAAAGAGCCACTAATAAAACCACCAGTACAACTTTGGTTTTAAATGCCATTTTCTCCTTCTTAATTATTATTTGTTCCAGATTCAAAATCTGAACGTTATCCTGCATATTAAAATGGACAACGCCAGCCTTCTATCTGCCATTAGGACATACCTTGCCATTACAATCAGCAATTGTTTACAAAATTGTGCGTATTGCACCGCATTAGGCGGAACACTTCACATGAACATTTCACTGTATTTGTTACGACAACAGTATGTCTATTTTATATAAGAGCATTAATCTGGATTCCTCTGTGGAAACACCACACCATCTCTGAATGAAGCAGAGTGAATTCCGGACGGAACTCTCCATGTCATCCAGACAGAAAGCAATCCAAATCTCATAGTTCAATATCGGCAGAAAAACCGAAAACTTTAAGGAGATATATGTGGGGATGGATGAAAGGCCAGGTTTAATGAATCGCCTGGTTCAGCTGGTTATCAGCGGTTGCTTTTTAAAATTTTTACAAGTCCTCCGTTTGGACCAGGGACAGAACCCTTGACCAGCACTATTTTTTCTTCAGCAAGTATTTTGACTATCTTTAACCCCAGTTGTGTTACTTTGCTGTTGCCATGGCGGCCATGCATTTTTTTCCCTTTAAAAACACGGGAAGGAGTAGCACACTGTCCAATACTTCCGGTACCGCGATGTCCACGGTGTCCATGACTGGCAGGTTGGCCATGAAAACCATGACGCTTCATAACTCCGGTAAAACCCTTGCCTTTGGAGTTTCCAGAAACAGCTACACTTTCACCTTCAGTGAACAGATCAACACCGACAACCTGTCCAACTTCAACTTGATCAATATCCTCTACTTCAAATTCACGCAGGAATCTGGTGGGGGAGTTATCTTTAAAGTGTCCTTTTGCAGGTTTGTTCAATTTACGCTCCGGAATTTCTTCAAAGCCTACCTGCACATGATCGCAGCCGTCTTTATCTTTGGTCTTTTTCTGGACAATGGTCATTGGCCCTGCCTGTAAAACAGTCACAGGCAGTACTGTACCGTCATCCTCAAAAATCTGCGTCATACCCATTTTACGGGCAAGTAGTCCGTTCAGCATGGTGAATTCAAAAAGGTAGAACTTTGTTCAGTGTCTTAAATAATGGTTAATGTTGCTGATTTATTATGGAGAAATAATTTTATATTATTTTCACTTGATTTCAAGATTATTTTTTTTGGTTAAATTAGTTTGGTTAAAATAAGAACAATTTAAGCAGGGAAAATCAGTATTGAATAAGAATTAATGCAATGCAGAAAGATGCGCACAGTTACTCCAAAAGTTGCGTTCTTGCAATAGTCTGGCTATAATTGACAGCTTCCAAGAATTTGAAAAACAAATTAATCATTCCAACTCGATGAAGTTTTTGATGCTTGACGATTGGAAACGCCTGTTACTGGTTATACTGGTGTTAGGAGCGTTAACCATTTCAGGTTTTGCAGGTTATGTTTTTCATATTTATAACAGCCCCATTAAAAGCAATTCACCTGAAAGCAGTTCAATCATTCTGATACCTCGCGGTTCTACTTTCGATTATGTGACCTCACTCATAAGGGAAAATGGACTTCAACCCTACCCGAGGCTTTACCGTTATTTGGCCAAGCAATTAAAAGTACATACCAGAGTTCAAGCCGGAGAATTTGAAATTAAACACAGCTGGAATACGCATCACCTGCTTCAGCATCTTGTTTCCGGAAAAAGCATCAGGCATAAAGTAACTATTCCGGAGGGAGAAAACTATGCGCAAATTGCTGAACGTCTTAATCAGTTAGGAATAGCCGATAAAGAAGTTTTAATGTCACTGAAAAATGATCCGGAATTATTGAAAAAAACCGGCATTCCGGAACTGACAGCCCTGGAAGGGTTTCTGTTTCCTGAAACCTATTTTTTTTCGCGAGCAGAAACAGAGAGGCAAGTATTGTCGGCAATGATCGCCCAATATCGCAGGGTTTTCAATTCAGATTTTCAAAAACGTGCAAAGGAAATCGGCATGAGTGAATATAATGTTCTCACTCTGGCTTCCATTGTGGAAAAAGAAACAGGCACTGATTCTGATAGACCAATGATTGCATCCGTTTTTCATAATCGTTTGAAACGCAGGATGCGGCTCGATAGTGATCCAACTGTTATTTACGGGATGAAAAATTTCGACGGTAATCTGACTAGGAAGCATTTGCGCACACCAACTCCGTACAACACATACACACGGTATGGATTACCTCCTACCCCTATTTCGAATCCAGGACGTGCCTCACTGCATAGTGTGCTTTATCCGGCAGAAAAAAAATATCTATATTTTGTGGCACGAGGAGATGGCAGTAGTGAGTTTTCGAAGACATTAAGTGAACATAACAAAGCAGTTTGGAAATACCAGAAAATTCGCAAGAATCGCCAGGCAATGCAGCGCAAAAGAAAACAGGCATCTTCTGCCAAGTTATGAATCTCAACTTTCGCCAAAAATTCCCGCATTAAAAACCTTGTTCGACAGGAATATGAAAACCAGTATGAATGTCCCCATATCAGCGACACCATTGATGGTCTTTCGTTGAAACCATAAGAAATTTCAATACATGCCGCCTAAAACAACTAACAAATATATTTTGCTGGGCTACTATATTAAGCAGCACTGGCTTTCATATTCATTAGGAATCATTGCAATTCTTGCAACCAATTGGATTGCTGTCAGTATTCCGGAATACGTTCGTTTAAGCATAGATTTGTTGAACAATGATCTGGAAGCCAGACAGGATTTGTTATGGGAATATATGCTTATCATGCTTGGTTTGGCTGTTGTTATGATTTTTGTACGGACACTTTCCAGAATCCTTTTTTTTAATCCCGGACGCGCGATTGAATGTCAGATCAAGAATGATATGTTTCACAAACTGATGGCTCTTCAGAAAGATTATTATGAAGCAAATCCTTCCGGAAACATCATTTCAAGAATCAACAATGACATTACCGGAGTGAGGATGATTTGTGGTTTTGGATTGATGCAGTCTTTTAATATCACCTCTGCACTTTCAATGACTCCATTTAAAATGTGGCAGCTTTCTCCTAATCTCACACTGTACTGCATCATTCCGATCTTACTGGTTTTTACTGCAGTGCGTTTAGGAATGCGTGTTCTTGTGCGAAACATGCAGGCACGCATGGAAAGTCTGCAGCGTCTTTCAGGTTTCACTGTATCATCGCTGTCGGCAATAGATCTGATCAAAAGCCAGACTATGCGTAACTGGAGCAAGGGTCGTTTTGAAAATGAAAATCAGGAAATGCTCCGTCGTTCAATGAAAATTGCATGGACCCGCTCATTTGTGCTGCCAATGTTGAGTAATCTAGAACATTTCCTGAAACTTCTGGTTCTGTTGTTCGGGGGATTAATGGTGATTAAGTCGGAATTTACTATTGGGCAACTTACGGCTTTTATAGCGTATTCCGCACTTTTGACATTTCCTCTGATGGGGTTGGGCTGGGTCACCACAATGATTCAGCAGGGACTGGTGGGACTTGCTAGTATTCAGACAGTATTGCAGCAGAAACTGCCTCGAAGTCATTTAAAATCTCTTTCTCAGACAAGACTGAAGTCACTTTTTGCAGAAAAAAGATTAACGGTTGATAATTTGAGTTACCGTTATCCTTTGAGCAACAAAGATACTCTTAAAAATGTAAGTTTTAATATTAAGCCTGGACAGGTGATTGGACTACTCGGACGCATCGGTTCAGGCAAATCAACTCTTGTCAATGGCTTGAACCGCTATTTGGACATGGGAAAGGGTTACATTTTTATAGGCAAACGAGACCTTGCTGAATTAAGTGATCATGATATTCGAACCTGTATCAGAACAGTAACTCAGGAGCCCTTTTTGTTTTCAGACACTGTTGAAAATAACATCAGATTTTCTGAAGCTATTAATGAACCAGAAAGTCCGGAACATTTCCGCTACATCCTTCGTTCTGCGGCAATGGAAGAGGAGGTAGGACGATTCCCAGAACAGGAAAAAACAATGGTTGGAGAAAAAGGCATAATGCTCTCAGGTGGACAAAAACAGAGAATCAGCCTGGCAAGGGCTATGCTGAAACCCTGCAGCCTGCTGATTCTGGATAATGTTCTTTCTGCAGTTGATTATGAGACAGAACGTTTTTTGCTGCAGGAAATTCACAAGCTTCTTAAACCAGAAAATGGAATGCCAGCCCTGGCGGCGAGCCTTCTGATTGTTTCACATCGAGTTACATCGATGGAACAGGCAGATTGGATTTTGGTGCTGGATGAAGGAAAAATAGTAGACCAAGGCGTGCACGCTGATCTTATCCAGCGTCCTGGTTATTATCAACAGATGTGGGAACTGCAAAACGAAAACAGTTCATGAACTGATAAAATTTACCACTTGTATCCTCAACTACAATTCTAAACTTCTCTTTTGCTCACCCTCAAAAATGTTTCGAATCGGCTCTGGGATAAGCCGATACTCAAAAATATTAACTGGGCAACAGAATTAGGTCAAAGCTGGGCTATTCTGGGGCCTAATGGTGCTGGAAAAACTACACTGGCAAAGGTAATCTTGGGGCAGCTTCCATACTGCGGTGTAATCAAGCGTGATGAAAAAATTTCGAATTTTGGTGAAATTGTACATGTTTCTCTTGAGCAGCAAAAGATTCTGGTTGCCCGTGAAGAAAAAAAAGACCGTTACGAAGAGTACAGCGGAAACGAAGAACATTTTTTGACCGGACGTGAATACATGGATCCGGAAGGAAAAAATCCCAAGGCAACTTTAAAGATTGCTGAAAAGCTTGGGCTTAAGCCCCTTTTGGAAAATCCCATGCGCTACTACTCAAATGGTGAAACTCGAAAAACTTTGATCGGGAAAGCACTCTTGTCTGATCCAAAACTGCTGATACTTGATGAGCCTTTTGACGGTTTGGATTTTAATTCTGTCTGCTGGCTAAAGCAGACAATCTCTTTACTTATCAGAAAAGGGTTAGCAATCTTGTTAATCAGTAACAGAGTTGAAGAATTAGTTCCGGAAATAACACATGTTCTTTGTTTGAAGTCTGGAGAAGTATTTGCTAAAGGCGAGAGGTCAGATGTGCTTACTCCGGAAAGAATGGAGTTATTGTACGAAAACAAAAATTTTGAGAAAAAAAAGAAAAATAATCTGCTTTCAACAATTGAGGTGCAGGAAATTAATCCTCTGAAAAAAAATGTTAAAAAAGATCAAGATGCAGTAATCCTGATGAGAAAAGTAAATGTCCGCTATGGGAAGAAAGTAGTATTGAAGAATTTTAACTGGACAGTAAGGAATGGAGAAAACTGGAAAATTGTGGGTCCTAATGGAGCAGGAAAATCAACGCTGCTCAGTTTAATTACGGCAGACAATCTCCAGGCTTATTCAAATGAAATACACATGTTTGGCAAGCAGCGAGGCACAGGTGAAAGCATTTGGGATATAAAAAGGAGAATTGGTCATGTTTCCTCCGAGTTTCAAGTTCAATACCGGGAATCTGTTACGGTTTTGAAAGTGGTGCTTTCAGGGTTTTTTGATACGATTGGCTTATATCAGCCGGTTACCGAGAAACAGAAGGAAACCGCACTATACTGGATGAAGTTTCTCGAAATAGAAAATCTTGCCGAAATTGACTTTACCCGGCTTTCATACGGTCAGCAAAGGTTGGTCTTGATAGCCAGAGCATTAGTAAAATCTCCTGCACTGCTTATTCTTGATGAACCTTGTCAGGGATTGGACCGGGCAAATCGAAATCGTGTGTTAACTCTAATTGACCAGATAGGGCATCATAGTGTGACTCAAATCATCTATGTCACTCATGTTGCGTCAGATCAACTAAAATGTATTCATCATGAATTATGCTTTGAGGCAGGATCATCCGGAATTTATCGACCGGTAATTTCCTGAGCTTTTGTAAGCGGCTTTTTTATCATCTTTTTTCTTAAAGCAGGGCCGCAATTGCAAATCCACCTGCAAAAGTACCGATTGCACTGCCTAAATTTGCGAAAATTACAACCAGCAGAATACGTGTGATGTTGTTTTGCCAGAAACCTCTCAGGTGGGTGATATCATCCGCAAGGTTTTCAAAATCACGTACCTGTGGTTTTCGCAATAATGCTTCTACCAGACCTGCTACCCATCCAGCAGCAATTGTGGGATTAAGAGAAGTGAAGGGTGCAGCTACAAATGCTGCCGCAATAGTAATTGGATGGCCAAATGCTGCCGCAGTTCCAAGCGCGGAAAGTGTTCCATTGATTAAAAACCAGCGCTGAATCATTTCTATACTCACATCAGTATCAACCGTAAAAAATCCATAAACAATTAAAGCAATTATCAATGCAGGAATTCCCCATTTAAGCCAGGCAACTGCTTTACCAGTGGGGGGGACTGATTCCAGCTCAGCTAAATTGTGTTTGTTTTCTAACTCTGCAGTTAGTCCTTTAACATGTCCTGCACCTACAACTGCCACAATAAGTTTTCCCATGGACTGCCGTATTTTTTCTGCCATGTACTGATCTCTTTCATCAATCAAAATACGTTTCATTTCTGGAGACTGTTCTGCCAGCATTTTCACTGCTTCTGAAAGGGCATCACTCTCTTTGAGTTTTTCAATTTCTTCTTTGCTTATTTCTTCACGAATGAACAAACTCGCCAGCAGTTGCCCAAGCACTTTCATTTTCCCCCAAAAAGGCATCCCTCGCCAGGTCCGCTGCAAAGTTATTTTTACATCTCTGTCCGCCAGTACCAGTTCAGAGTTCAGCTTTTCGGCCACATTTGCAGCTTCAAACATTTCCGCTCCTGGTTTTACGCCAAGCCTGGAACCAAGCCGTTTTTGGAAAGCAGTCATAATTAGATTTGCAAACAACAAAAAAGATTTTCCCTCGCGGATTACCTTGAAAATATCCATGTTTTTCCACTGATCTTTTGCAAGCATTGCCTGATAGCGGGAAGAACATAGTTCAATGCAAACTGTATCGGGCTGTACCTGATTTATCACAGTCTTAACTTCATCCACACTTGATTGTGAAATATGGGCGGTTCCGATCAGGAAGATTTTCTTCCCATCAAGCAAGATCTCATGTACATTGCCGGAGTAGGGCATTAGAAAAAACCTTGGTTCAAAGTTAAAGATTTATGATCTGCTGAAACAAATTATAAATTGATCTTAAAATCTACGAGAAACAAAAAAAAGGAGCAAAATGTTTTTGCCATTTTTACCATTGATTGTTGCCTCAACAAGTTTGACATTGCTCGCTGGAGTGCTGGAACGTCCAGAGCCATGGTTGAAGATGCCTCTTTGGATAGTGCTGCCTGCAATTCTGGCTTTCAGTATCTTTGTTGCCCAGCTGCGGCAAAAAATCAGTCTATTTAGTCGAGCTGAACTTACTTCATTTACAGAGCAAGATAAGCCTTCCTCATCAAAACTCACCTCTAACAGAATAGGGATTTTGTTTATCTGGCTGGCTGTAGTTTATGGTGAGCACTTGGATTTACGAATTGCTGAAATTTTTGAAATATCTATGGTAGCAGAGGCAATCAGTTTAGGAATTTTGCTGCTGGTTTACTGGCTTGCGGATGCTTTGGCAGCTGTTCCTGTTTACATATGGAATATTTCCGGAGTTAATCAAAAGTTCAAAGGTTCGGCCTTTCATTTACGGCTGCAATTACCAATTCTGGCATTGATATTCATTCAATTATTCTGGATTTGGACCATTAACATGATTCTTCCGGAAGTAACTTCTAACTGGACTCATTTTTTTGAAATTCTATCCAGTTTAATTCTTTTGGTACTTATTGCCCCTGTTGTAATTGTAAAGAGTTGGGGAGCGCAGGCAATTGAAAAAGATTCAGCTTATGAAGCAATACGAAATGAGCTGGAAGAATTCCGAACACCTGTAGCGGGAATTTTATGCTGGCCTGATTCGATAATGCCTCATTCAACAGCAGGAGTTATAGGACTGATACGGGGATTTCGCTTTCTGCTTATAAGTACAAAACTGCTAAAGGCACTTTCAAAAGGGGAGCTTCGAGCAGTGATTGCACATGAAGCGGGACACATCAGGAGACACCATCTTTTTTATTATCTAATTGCTGTCACATGTTTACTGGGTTTTTTTGCTTTGGCAGGAAACGTAAACTTTTTACTTACATTTACAGAAATTTCTCAAGTTCCTGGATTAATATTGGGAACATCAGCAATTATCAGTGTTTTATTTTTTGTCCGCTTTGGCATTGGTTTTCTCAGCCAAAATTTTGAACGCCAGGCAGATTGTCACTCTTTTGAGCGCTTTGGCATTACTCCTATTTCAACTGCACTTTTGAAAGTCTCATGGTTGAATGGTATCAATCCGGAACAGGACAATTGGCATCATTACGGGGTAAGGCAGCGCATTGATTATTTGTCCAAGTGTTTAAAAAAACCAGAAATGATTCAGAAGCATCATCGGCGTGTGACTCGCATAAAGATGGGCTGCGCTTTAATGCTGGTTGGACTGCTAGGGGCAAATATTATTCTCAGTTCAGAATATATTAAGACAAATGTCCTTGCCTGGAAATTGGAACGTTCCAATAATAGTTGGAAATTTGAAGATGCTTCTTTGCTTACAAAAATGGGTGACCTTCTTTATTTTCAGGATCATAAAAATAAGGCAGAAATATGGTATCGCAGGGCACTTGAACTTAATCTGGAGGAACCGCGTACTTTGAACAATCTCGCCTGGCTATTAACTGAAACTCACAACGACGATCAGAAACGTCTGAAAGAAAGTATGGTCCTTGCCCAAAAAGCATTGGCAGGAAAACAGGAAGCTTTTATTTTGGACACACTCGCTGAAGCTTATTTTAGGAACGGTTTATATGAGAAAGCAGCTGATGCTGCACATAATGCCCTTGAAAGAGCTGAAGAAGGTAAAGGAATTAGTGTGGAAGCGGACCTTGACTACTATAGGAAAAGATTCAAACAAATGGCTGGTGAATAAAGTTACTTCACTTAACTATTCACCAGAAAATGCCATTCGTTTAAATTCAGTTACTATAATATCATGAAACAAATCCCCATGATGATCGTAGGAATAAGTGCACCGGCTAACAATAATCCAGGATTTACTCCGTGTGTGAAGAATCTGCCAAGAATAGACTGTCCTGCCGGATTAGGAGCATTGGCAATTACTGTTAAACCGCCTCCGGTAACTGCGCCTGCTACAACAGCGTATTTAGAGGTTTCAGCTAAGTTAGGCACCAGTGTAGCCAGATAAGTAATGGCAGCGTTGTCGTTGAAAGCAGTAAGTACAGTTGCAGTCAGCATTAAGGGCAATTCTGCCAATGATCCAAGAACTGGGGCTATCCACCAGCCTTGCAGGCCGCCATGAGTTATCAGCCCCGCTAGAAAAAATCCAACCATAATTGGACTCTTGAATTCCACCTTATTCTGATGAGTTCCTGTGAGGATCATGAATCCCAGGAAAAATAACATTCCTCCAATAAACAAGGCAGGATAATGGGCATTGAAAACTGTCCATGCTAGGAAAAGCAAGTGTACCAATGTAACTCCCCAGGGGATGGGAGTTTCCCTTTCTGCCCACATTGCCTCAAATTCTTCGTGGCTCATCTGTCCGGGTTTTAGCTTTCGTTCTTCCGGAGTATCCAAGGCAGCACTTCCTTCTGAGCCTGCATTAGCGCCCATCTTGGCAAACTGACCTCGAAAGACTATGAAATAAAGTATGTTTGCAACAAGAATCCCCAATGCGGCTTTCCAGCCGAAATTTGAGGCCATGAAACCCATGCTCCAATCCCATGGGGCAGCAACCATCAAAACCGGTGGGGCAGCAAAATGTGTCAAAGTCCCACCAACGGAAATATTGACAAAC
>Ga0209753_1000698_pt1 | contig 14133 bp, 12 predicted proteins | sample METZYME_3_550m_FD_187550 | JGI IMG/M metagenome (GOLD analysis project Ga0209753, IMG submission 187550) | Marine microbial communities from oxygen minimum zone in mesopelagic equatorial Pacific - METZYME_3_550m (SPAdes) (version 2) | ecosystem: Environmental > Aquatic > Marine > Oceanic... | reverse complement strand
GACAAACAAAAGTCTAGGAAATTAGCGAGCGGGCTTTCTCAAGATATAAATGGAAAAGACCTAGTAACTTCTCAGGTTATACGATACAAAAGTTTTGATGGATTAGAAATTCCTTCCATTCTCTACAAACCTGTTCAGGCTTCAAAAAGAAACAAAGTGTCAGCTTTAGTTTATGTTCACGGAGGGCCTGGGGGTCAAACAAGAAAGGGCTATAATTCAAATATCCAATTTTTGGTCAATAATGGTTATGCAGTAATTGGAGTTAATAATCGCGGATCTTCAGGTTACGGTAAGACTTTCTACCACATGGATGATAAAAGGCATGGGGAGGAAGATCTATTAGACGTTGTTTGGGCAAAGAAATATCTCCAAGGTTTGGATTGGATAGATTCTGAAAGCATTGGGGTAATGGGAGGTTCTTATGGAGGGTTTATGACTTTGGCTGCCATGACTTTTCATCCTGAAGAATTTGAAGTAGGAATAGATATATTTGGAGTATCTAATTGGGTTAGAACTCTGAAGAGCATTCCTCCTTGGTGGGAGAGTTTTAAAGTTGCTCTTTATGATGAGATGGGGGATCCAGAGACTGATGAAGAAAGACACAGGGCCATATCACCTCTCTTTCATGCTGAACAAATAACCAAGCCACTGTTAGTGATCCAAGGTTCTAATGACCCAAGAGTTTTACAAGTAGAAAGTGATGAAATGGTGGAACAAGTTACAGAAAATGGGGTTTATGTAGACTATCTAATATTTTCTGATGAAGGACATGGTTTTAGAAAAAAAGTTAATAGGATAGAGGCTGCAGAATCTATGGTTTCTTTTCTTGATAAATGTTTAAGAAAGAAAGAATGTAATTAAAGAAGAATCTTTAGGTTTTTAGATTTAAAATTAAAAGTATGAAGAAAGTTTCGTCAGCCTATATACCTTCTTTTCAACTTACTGAAGGGCAGCCAACTCCATTCGCTGCGAACGGAGGATTGTCCTACATGTCGTTTGATCAAGACGGTGATGCTGGAACTGCAGCAGCAACAGAGGCAGCACTCCAACAGATTGCTACTGGAGAAGGGCAGGCTTTTGTCCACAAGCTCGAAAACGCATCCCCGGGACCAATTGAGACCAAGTGGGGAACTGGCTTTAGAAAATACTCAGAGTGTTTGGAATATATTCAAGCCAACAATATAAAAGCTCCGGAAGGCGGCTTAGCTCTTCCGCTGCGCTACACCGTCTACGAGCAACCGTCTTACTCTATCGTCTCGTCCAATCAAATATGGAAAGATCAGTCACGGAAAGACGAAGCAAAAGCGTTAAGTAAAGAAGAAAGCGATCAAGGAAGACGATGCCTCTATTTTCCACAGGTCTTGCGGGATGCTCGAAGAATGGAGGAGTACCATCCTGGTCTCTCACCCAACAGTCCTGAGTGCATGGATAAGCTTGGGGTCTCGTTAGCACACTGTGAGTCCCAGTGCGAAAACTTCTATGACGCAGAAGAGGTTGAGAGAGTGTTCTACCCAGAGATGGAGAAACTACTCTTGGAGTTTTTCCCAGATGCAACGGATGCTTTTGTGTATAACCACGACGTGTTTGATAAGGACTACAAGGGGGATCGCACTGAAGACCAAGACAAGAAGATCCCAGGTGTGAACGCCTTTTACGCCAACCTTGTTCACAACGATCTGAATGACAACAGTGGCCGGGTTCGCTGTCGTGAGCTTCTCACAAAGAACCTCCGTAATTTTGGCCGCGAGCAGCACTATACTGAGAAACAGGCTGACTCAAAGATGTCGAGGCGATTTATGTCGATCAATCTTGCTAAGCCTATGGAGACTGTGCGCCAAAATCCTTTCGTCCTATGTGCTTGGCCGTCCTTCGCCAACCAACCGTACATCACCAACTATCGTGTCTACGACGATCGTGTTGGAGAGACCACACGATTCACCTATCGTCCCAACCATGATTGGTACTGGTTTCCCCAGCAAAAACCCACAGAGGTTTCAATGCTCAAGTGCTACGACTCTATCACTGACGGTTCAGTATCACGCTGGTCCTTTCACACTGCCTGCATTGACCCAACAGCTCCTGAAGAAGCTCCCTGCCGCAGGAATGTAGTAGTTAGATCTTATGTATTCTTTTAACAGAATAAGAAGCAACTCCAGAGAAAATCAAATTTAATAAAAGTATATTTATATTAATAATATGGATCAGTGGAAAATCGGTAATGTTTTAGTGACTCGAATAGTTGAAATGGAAGTCACAGGAGGAACAAAATTTATTTTACCGGATGCGACAAAAGAAGCTTGTTTACCTATTGATTGGATGCAGCCCAACTTTATGGACGCTGAAGGTAACCTGATCATGAGCATACACGCGTTGGTAATAGACACCGGTGACAAAAAGATCATTGTAGATACTTGTATTGGGAACGATAAACAAAGAAATATCCCCACATGGAGCAACTTACAAACAAATTTTTTAAATGACTTAGAAAAAGCTGGTTATCCAAAAGAATCGATCGACTTAGTTATGTGCACGCATCTGCATGTGGACCATGTTGGTTGGAATACGATGTTAGTGGATGGTGAGTGGATTCCAACCTTTCCAAATGCACGTTATTTAATAGCTGAAAAAGAATGGACATACTGGAATGACAATGAAAATGAGGACTTGTATGGTCCTGTAATTTCTGACTCAGTCCGGCCAGTTGTAGATGCTGGAATGGTTGAGTTTGTAGATGATCATTATAGTTTGTGCAGTGAAGTGAGTTTGAGCCCCACCCCAGGTCATACTCCGGGGCATGTGAGTGTTCTTATTAACAGCAAAAAAAAGAGGGCCTTGATTACAGGTGACTTCATTCACCACCCAGTACAAATGACAAATACAGATTGGTGTAGCCCAGCTGATTATGATAAAAAGCAAGCGCAACATACCAGAGAATCTTTATTAGAAAAGTATGTTAATCAAGATATTTTGGTTATTGGAACTCATTTTTCCTCGCCGACTGCTGGTCACATAAAATTTCTTGAAGGAGGAGGATATTGGCTAGATATCAAAAACGTTAAATAGAAAAGATCGGAACTTTAAAAAAATTTAACAAGCTAGAAGCAGGTTCCAATTTTTAACCTAAAGGTCTACCAGGTAGATTAGTTCTCATCCTTAGAGAAGGGTTTTGTGTAAGTACCCATATCAAAATAATCTCGCCAAATTTTAATTTTTCCTTCTTCCATTTCAAAGACACCACAACAAGGTAAATCCACTTTGATATCTCCTACTTCTGTTCGGTCAAGGCGTTCCACAATGACCACATTTCCTTCACCTATTATGTTTAGAGTTTCCCAAGTAGTTTTTGTCCACTTTGCTATAAACCCTTCAATAAATAACTTTAGTTTTTCATGTCCCTGAACTGGTTGTGCTGGCATGTTGTAGTAGATGCCATCCTCACAGAAATAGCCAACTAACTCATCTACATCCAGATTTGACCAAGCAGCGATAAAAGCTTTGATTGTTTGTACATTATCAGACATTTAAACTCCTTAAATAGGTTAATAAAGTTATATTGAAATCCTTTTAATTAATATTGCTTGGTCTCCTCTATGAACCGGAGAAAATATACCCGACCTATCTTTATACAACTTATCTAAATGTGGCGGTAGCACGGTGCTTATGTCCATCAAGTACGCACTTGCTTCCGATTTATCAGAGTCAAAGTTGAGGGTTAATTCAACAGGCTTGTCATAAATACCATTTAGATAAATAACGTAATAGCCTTTATAGAGGCCCCAGCTACTTAAAACTGGTTCAATTTCTAAAGATCCTAAGAGAAAGGATTTTAAACCTGAATCTTTTGGCAAAAGTAAAACCAATCTGCTGGCAGATCTATTGCTTGATAAATTAAGTTTTACTAATTTATTCTCATCTATCTTTGTTTCCTTTTCTATTGAAGGACCTTCCCATCCGCTGGATCTTGTTTCAGCCCAATATCTAAATACATACTCTTTAGTAAATGGAATTAGTGCTCTAGTATCTTGAGTATTTACAAAAGAAGATAAAGGTTCAATCAAAGGTTCTGGATCTGATGAATTATTCTTGTAATTGCCTGATAGATGAATGAAAGATTTACCTGAATCAAGATCTTCATAAAAATGAATATTTACATGTTGAGGTCTTTTCTCCGTATAAAGATTAGTAAAACTTCCTGCCATTAAAGCTACAAAGGTAACTATGCCTACAAATGAGATAGTGGATTTAGTATTTACAGAATATAAGAAAGGCGAGATTATTAAAGCGTACAGACCTGCAAAAGGTAGTACTGCCCAAACTAACTTATAACCTTGGCTTTGCTCTAAAGAAAATATAAGTCCTAAGGTTAATGGGAGTGTAACTACTAGGGTCAGAAGTAAGAATATTGGTCGGTTCTCTTCTTTTAAGAAGTTTGCAAGGAACAATAATATGCTGGCAAAGATTAGCGGAAGAATAAATATATTGGCTGCATCTGGTAATAAAATAGTGATAGTTAAAGTCAATATGAGCCAAAAGAACCAAGAACCAAATACCATCTCATTTTGATTTACAAACTTTCTACTAATTACAGTTCCTATCAGTGCACCTATTGTGGTAGAACCTATTAATAACAGACGATAAGGCCAATCTATGCCAGGCCAACTAATTACGTTTCCAGAAAGAAAGGACAACAGATAAAATCCCGTAACACCGGACAATATTGTTGTTAATAAAGTTAAGGGAGAAAACAATACACCTAGCATTGTTTTCTTTATATTGGTTTTTGACCTAATAAGAGTTGTAATTAATAAGAGAGCTGAGAAGATACAAATAAAAAGACTGTAACTAGATTTCCACTGAGTCCAAATACCATATATTTCTCCTCCATAAACAAATTCATCTCCCATGTCATCCCAATCAACGGATGCCAAATTCTTTGACAAAGGTAAGATATTTTCTCCATGGTGCTGGATAGTTCTGAGATCAATATTTTCCACAGTATCATTTGGAGTGTGGTAATGATTCCTTTCACCGGCAAAAGCAAAATCTATGCCTGATATCTTGGCTCTTTTAACAACACTAAAATCCGTGTCATTAGGCATCCTCTTAAAAATTTCTTTAATAAAAGAGTATCCGTAAGGACTTATGTTATCGCTTGAATAACTTTTTATTAAAAGCTCATTACTATCTGAAGTTCTGAGTACCATGCTGCTTCCAGAAGATCCGCTGCCTTCAACATTGAGAACAATACCTACTTCCTTGGCTAAAGGGTGTTGATTAAAAAAAGCCTCTGCACCTATAAGACCATTTTCCTCAGCATCTGTGAGGATTAACATAATTGGATGTTTATAAGGCGCTTCCAGTTTTAGTGCTCTAGCTGTTTCGAGTATCGCTACCACCCCAGCTCCATCATCCCCAGCACCTGGTGCCATAGGAACCGAATCATAATGGGCCATGATAGCTAGATAAGGTAGGTCAGTTTTACCCGGTATAATCCCTATTAGGTTCTCTACTTCGGCACAGTATGTGAATCTTGAAGCACAAGCCCATGTTTTTTGTTCTTGGTGTTCTATGCCTAATTTATCTAATTCATTTTTTAGTCTTTCTTTAATAACTTTATTAAGGTCAGAGCCAACAGGATGAGGCTTATTCTCTATAAGAAGAGATTTTAGAATGTTGTGAGCTCTAACAGCCGAGAACTCATTCTCTGGTGTATCAAGTCCTTTTGGGCTTGGGGGCTGAGTTGTGAAGTGCTGTAAAGAGAATAGAGCAAAGGTTAGAAAGATAGCTAATGCTGATAGGTAATGTTTATGTACCATATAATATGATGTGGATTGTATAGATAAGTTTGCTTTAGAAGTAGCTCTTAAGGAAAATAAACTTTTTCAGTAACCGTTTCCGGTTTTTTAATAGAAGCTTCGCCACTTTGATGAAAGAAATAACTAAAAAGGGAATAATTAATCCAATCACATTGCTAATTCTTATGTCTATAGCAATGCCAGTGGCCTTTAATGTCTGGTCCGCAATGTTAAACAACTTTGTAGTAGAAAAAGCTGCTTTTACTGGTGTGGAGATTGGTATTCTACAAAGCCTTAGGGAGGTTCCAGGGTTTTTATCTTTTACCGCCGTTTTTGTCATTCTTATTATTAGAGAACAGATATTTGCAGTTTTTGCTCTGGCTCTATTGGGACTGGGGGTCTCTATGACTGGGTTCTTTCCTTCTACTTACGGTTTATATTTCACAACTATTGTTATGAGTACTGGTTTTCATTATTTCGAAGCCGTAAAGCAGTCCTTGAGCTTGCAATGGTTATCAAAAGAGGAAGCTCCGAAGATCTTAGGAAAACTTATAGCCGTCGGTTCTCTAACCTCTTTATTGGTCTATGGTTCTCTGTGGATCTTATTGGAAGTTTTTGAAATACCTTATTTTATAAATTTTGTTATAGCAGGTGGCATTTGTATTGTGTTGGCTTTTGTGATGTTCATAGGGTTCCCAGTGTTTCCTTCTAAAGTGCCGCAAAACAAGAACTTAGTACTTAGGAAACGCTATTGGCTATTTTACGTACTCACTTTTTTATCTGGTGCTAGAAGACAAATATTTGTGGTTTTTGCAGCTTTTCTGATGGTTGAAAAGTTTGGTTATAGTGCTGCAGAAGTTACATTACTGTTTCTAATTAATTATGCATTCAATTGGAGTTTTGCTGAGAGAATTGGCGAGCTTATTGGTAGGTTTGGTGAAAGAAGAGCACTAACGTTTGAATATATTGGCCTAATAATTGTTTTTATAGCATACGGTCTTGTTCAAAACGCTACGTTAGCTGCCTTTCTTTATATTTTAGATCATATGTTCTTTGCCATGGCTATTGCAATTAGTACTTATTTTCAAAAGATAGCTGATCCACGAGACATCGCTAGCAGTGCAGGAGTTTCTTTTACTATCAATCATATAGCTGCTGTAATTATTCCTGCAGCCTTAGGAATTGTATGGATATGGTCACATACTTTGGTGTTTTACATCGGTGCTTTATTTGCTTTGTTTTCTTTAATTGCGGCCCAATATATTCCTAAAGTTCCCTCGCCAGGTAATGAAACTATACTTTTTGATACAAAAAATATATAACTCAAAGAGAGTGTTATGACAAAATTTTTAAAGCTGGTTGTTATTTTAATAAGTATTGCCATTGTTTATGGGGTGTTAATGTTTGGTTTATCTGAATTAGGTGGTGAGGTAGCGACACTAGTTAGACCAGAAGCGGACGGAAGTAATAAGAATATTAGAGTATGGATAGTAGATGCAGATAATAAATCATGGATTGAACATGGCGATAGTGAATCTTATTGGATACGAGGATTAATTGATGATTCAGGGATTTTCATTACCAGAGAAGGAGAAGAACAAAAGTACCTAGCCTTTGATGACAGGGACTCACACGATGTTTATCATAAATTAAGAAGAGAAAAGTATGGACTAGCAGATAAGATGTTAGATATTCTTTCTTTTGGTTCGACAAGTAAAGAGAACTGTGAAGGTATTCCAGTCAGACTTGAGAAAATATGAAAAAGTTATTTAAAGGATTTGTATATTCTGTAGGACTGCTACTAATAGTAGGAATATTTTATTTAGGTAATTTACTCTTATTTAAACCTTTTTCTTTAGATCATTATCTAGCTAAAGAGCTTATATTAGAAATGGTAGATTCGCCTGAATCCTTAACTTATCTGGGAGTGGTCGATAGGTTCAATTGGTTAACAAATCATCAATCAAAAATCTCTATAACAGGACTGAGTGATATGGAAGAAGACCTTATTGATGCCAAGAAATTAAAAACACGTCTACTTTCTTATAAAGATGAATCTTTATCGCAGCAGCAAAAAATAACTAAAGAAATAGCTGTTTTTGATATTTCTAATTTTATAAAAGAAACAGAAGAATTTCCTTTTCACAACTACCCCCTGAATCAGATAGGAGGTATTCATCTAAACGTTGTTGAATTTATGACAGATGTTCATCCAATTAGGAACGTTAAGGAAGCTGAAGCTTACATAGACAGACTTAATTTATTCGATGATTCTTTTAAGGCAACTCTAGAAACACTAAATGCGCAAAAGAAAGCAGGCATATTTCCTCCAAAATTTGTTTTTGATCATGTTATTCGTCAATTAGAAGAACTTCTTAACTTTAAAGAAAATGAAAACCCACTAAGAAGTGTTTTTTTGAGAAAAATAGAAGACTTAAATTTAGATTCTGAGGTTTCCAGTGATTTAATCTCAAAACTGGATAATGCAATAGAGAATAGTGTTACCCCAGGTTTTAAACTCCTGTATGACTTCGTAAACGAAACCAGAAAAAAAGCTAACCAATATCATGGGGTATGGTCCTTACCAAACGGAGATGAATTTTATGCCCTAAGACTCAAGGTTTACACCACCACAGATTATTCCGCAGAGGATATACACAATATCGGACTTTCTGAAGTTGAGAGAATCACAAAACGTATGCAGAAAATAGCTTTTGATTTGGGCTATGGAGATCAAGTCAAAGTAGGGCAACTTATGAATTCACTTAATGAAGACAGTAACTTTTTGTATTCAGACACGCCAGACAGGAAAGAGAGAGTTGTCGCGGATTACAATTCCATTGTTGAAGAGACATGGAACATATCGGAACTTTATTTTCATAATATGCCAAAATCCAAGGTCGAAGTAAGAGCGGTTCCTGAATACTCAGAACAGAATCAAGCTGGAGGCTACTACATGTCTCCTGCATTGGATGGAAGTCGCCCAGGTGTTTTTTATGCCAATCTTTATGACATTAAACAAACACCTACCTACAGCATGAGAACTTTAGCTTTTCATGAGGCCATTCCAGGTCATCATCTTCAAGTAGCTCTTAATCTTGAAAATGAAAATCTTTCTTTGTATAGAAGATTTGGTTACGGCACTTCAGCTTTCAGTGAAGGATGGGCCTTGTACTCAGAAATATTGGCGCTAGAAGCTGGATTAGCCGAAGATCCTTATGATGAATTAGGGGTACTGCAGAGTGAATTATTTAGAGCAGTTAGATTGGTTGTGGATACTGGCATGCACTACAAACGTTGGACAAGAGAAGAAGCCATGGCTTATATGAAGGATATTACTGGTATGTCTGACACTGAAGTAAGAGTTGAAATAGAAAGGTATATAGTTTGGCCGGGACAAGCTTGTAGTTACAAGATGGGCATGCTTAAAATCCTAGAACTGAGAGAAAAAGCAAAAGAGAAATTAGGAGAGGATTTCAATATTAAAGATTTCCATTCTGTGGTTTTAGAACAAGGACAGCCACCACTGTTTATTGTTGAAGATCTTGTAAATCTTATGCTAGATAATTAATATTGATTAAAAGGAGATAACTATGAAATTTGGAGAGTCTATAGACAACGTCCTGTTTAAAAATTATTTTAATTTGGAAGGGAGGGCTACAAGAAGTGAGTTCTGGTGGTTTATGCTCTTCTTCCTTATATTTAATCTAATAGTAGGGGTGGTAGTAGGAATTATTTTAGGAATTTCTATGGGTCCAGATTTAGATCCAGAAGCACTTAATTATGTGTCTTTAGGAATTCTAGCTCTGTTTTTTTTACCTTTATTAGGTTTAACCGTGAGAAGATTTCACGATGTGGGTAGGGGTACTAGAGAGGCAATAACAATCTATATTTTGTCCAGTTTTTTCCAATTGATTCTTCCTGTTGGAGGTCAAGGTCCTATTTGGAATGTTTTACCCGAGACTTCAATTACTTTTGCTTGGATCATCTTTGGAGTTGCAGGAAGTTACTACTTAATTATTTCTTTGTGGCCTTCTAAAGTAACTTAAGTTCTTTACAATTCTCTTTGTGACTAATTAAATTAGTCAATAACTGAGGAATCAAAATGACATATGCACATAGAAAAGATATTTATGATGCTGACACGCACATGATGGAAAGACCAGATTGGATAGTCGAATTTGCGGATAAAGAAATAAAGAATCAATTAGAGCCCTTCGTCGAAGGGGATAAGGAAACGTTAACGAGAGTTGATAAAGCTATCTCAAATTTTAATGAACGCAATTCCTCTGAAACAACCTTGAATAAAGCAAAAGAAGAATTTATGGGTTGGAATCATAAGGGCTGGGAAGGTTTAGGAGCTTTTGATTCAAAAGAAAGAAAATTAGCAAATGATCTTTTGGGCTTTAAAGGGCATATAGTTTTTCCAACTAGTGCTTTCGACCAGGTAATTGCAGCTAAAAGTGATGCAGTGGTTATGGGCGGTATCAACGCTTTAAATAGGGGTATGGCAGCTTTCTGTTCAGGCGATTCAAGAATGCATGGGGCCGCGTATATACCTTTTCAATTTGGAGCTGAAATTGCGCTAGAGTATTTACAAGAAGCCATAAAAAACGATTTTTCTGTAATTCTGATCGACACAATTCCTCCTACTGGCGGAAAGTCTTTTACACATCCAGATTACGATATTGTTTGGAAAGAAATTCAAGACTTTGATATGGCTATCACTTTACACGTAGGTGTAGATGGAAGTTGGGATCCAGTACCTTTGCCTTTTTATAATAATGGTGGTTCTGTACCAGAACATAAAGAGGGCGATGCCCCAAGAGATGCTCTTGCATTTATGGGTATTGCTTATAACGCTGAAATTTTTTTAGCAGCAATGATTTTTGATGGGGTATTCAATCGCTTTCCAAAATTGAGAGTAGGAGTCGTTGAGCTTAGCGCTTCTTGGATAATCTCATGGATGAAACATTTAGATCAATCTTATAGAGCATTTAGGAGGTTGCAGGATCTATCCCATGTAAAATTACTTCCTTCCGAGTATGTTCAAAAACACATTAAGGTTACCCCCTTTCCAGGAGAAGACATAGGCTGGTTACTTACTAGTGGGGCAGAAGATCTACTCATGTTTGCTTCTGATTACCCCCACCATGAAGGAACTGATGATCCTATAGGAAGATATGAGAAGACCTTGGTACAAGTGGATGAAATAAAAAAAAGTAAGTTTTACTCTGAAAATTTTAAATCATTTTTAGGAAGCCACCTATGAGTTTAAAAGCATGGAGAAAAGAGAAAAAAATAAACAAAGTCTAGTGTTAACTAGAATAAAGACATTATCAGTTAGTGTAAGTTTGATAATTCTATGTTCTTTATTTATTAAACTTTGCTTACATGGTTTTATTTACGGATTTTCTTGGTTGGTTCTTCCAGCTTTATTTGTAGGATATTTACTAGCCGACTTTATAACTGGAACTATCCATTGGTTTTGCGATACTTTTTTTGATGAAGAAACGCCTGTTATAGGCAACTTTATTATTTACTCTTTTAGAGAACACCATTCTTATCCTCTTTTAATTACAAAAGATAAGTTTATCGAACAAGACACAACCAGTTTTTTTATATTTATGCCTTTTTTATACTTAGCAACCTTCTCTGAAAGCAATTATTTATATAGCCCAAACTCAATTTATGGACATTTTATTTTGATTGGGGTTTGTATAGGAACCTTCTGTACAAATCTTTTCCATAAATGGGCACATCAGAGAAATCAAAAACCTATAATTAAAAAGCTGCAGAAATTAGGGCTAATACTAAATCCTGATTTACATAAAAAACACCATAAGGATCATTCAAAAAGCTATTGTGTTACAAGTGGATTGATGAACCCAGTTTTAGATTATATAAATTTTTATGCAAATATAGAGCGTTTAATTCGATTATTTAGGTATGAATCAAGAAGTTAAAAAGGCTATTTTAGGAGACGGCATAATTAGCGGTTACCTTTCCATCTTTTTTTCCCTTCTATCCCTTGGTGCAGTTGTATGTTTTCTTTTTCCAGAATATTTAACTACTGCAGAATTTAGAATTAACTATCCCATCCACATATTTAGATGGATGATCTTTGCAGGCTTATTATTTTCTTTCTTGTTTGCTTTTTTAAGTTTACTTCTTAGCAAAAGAGCAAAATTTGCTTTCATAGGCATGACAGTGTCTGTAGCAGCAATTATTCTTGGTGGAAGTAATATTGAAGTGGAAAGCTTTGATCAAGGAGCTTTTTCAATCAGCTTAGATTGGCTGGTTTTAGAAATTTTAGCTTTGTCTCTTATATTTATTCCCTTGGAATTATTTTTCCCTAAAAGAGAGAATCAATCAAAGTTTCACCCTGAATGGAGAACAGACTTAATATACCTCTTTAAAGCTCAACTTCTCATTCAATATACTGCGGTTGCAGTAAAAATGCCGGCCGAAATATTTTTTAGCGATCTAGGCATGAATGAAATACAGAACTTAGTTTCAGGTTTGCCTTTTATAGCGCAGTTATTTTTAGCTATGTTAGTTGCAGACTTATTCCAATACTTTATACACCGCTTATTTCATGTAAATTCTTTTATGTGGAGATTCCATTCCATTCACCATTCCATTAGATACGTAGATTGGATAGCAGGTTCAAGATTACATTTGGTTGATATTCTCATAACCAGGTCCTTTTCTTACATTCCTTTATATGTTCTTGGTTTCTCAAATGATGTCTTTTATTTTTATGTAGTCATTGTTGCTTTGCAAGCAGTGACTGCTCATACCAATGCAAGAATTCCATTTGGTCTTTTAAAGTATGTATTCGTCACTCCTCAATATCATCATTGGCATCATAGTAAAGCTAAAGAAACCCATAATAAGAACTTTGCAATTCATTTTCCTTTTATAGATAAGATGTTTGGTACTTATCATCTGCCTTTAGATGACTGGCCTAAAGAGATGGGACTTGAAGACGAAAGTTTCCCAAAAGGATACTTAAGACAGCAAATTTATCCGTTCTTTACTGATCCAAGAACTTCTACACCAAGAGACCAGAGTTTAAGGTAAGATTTTAATAATGTTTTATTCAGGGATAATTATTTTTTTTGGAATCCATTTAGTTCCATTAATTGGGAAATTAAAGTTTTATTTAAAAGATAAATTGGGTGAAGGCCCTTACATGGGGCTGTTCTCTGTAGTTGCCCTAACAGGAATTCTGCTAATAATATTTGGCTATGAGAGCAAGTCTAACTTTCTATATTCAATTAATGGAAAAGCTTATATCTATGCAAAATACATTATGTTTTTTTCACTTACTTTATTTATTGCGGCCAACATGCCGACTTATATAAAGAAATACACAAAGCACCCCATGTCTTTAGGTATAGCAATCTGGACTGTTTTACATTTAATGGTCAATCCAGATACTACCTCAGTTATTTTGTTCGGATCCTTTTTAGCTTATTCTTCTATTTCTGTTTTAGTAGCAGAACTCAGAAACTCAGAATCTAAAGAAGTAATCCCAAAAATTCATTACGATATGTTATCCATTGTTTTGGGCGCCTTATTAACTTTTCTTGCATTTAATTTTCATGAGTACTTGTCTGGGGTTAGTCTTAGCTAAAAAGCTAATCCTTTTAGACCTACTTGATTAACTTTAATATGAGGTTTAAATGATTCGTTTATTTCACAAGTACTTGAGTTTAGTAATATCTATCCAATTACTGCTATGGACCGTCTCAGGCATATATTTCGCTTTTAACAAAATTGAACTGGTAAGAGGGGAGCAGTATTTAATTGAACATAAGGTTTCAAAACTAGATCTTAAAGAAGTTGAAAGTAGTTTTTCTGGAAAAAATGTAAATTTTGTAAGAAGACTGGATGAATGGATTATTAAAGTGGAGACAGATTCAGGCTTTAGCTACACAGACCTTCAAGGTCAAAATCTGGATGAGCTGAACGAAGAGGAGGTGAGAGAAGTAGTTAGACAAAGCACTAAATTGATACCTTTAATGGTTCAACGAATTGATAAGCCAGAGATAAGAGCTGAATTTAGAGGGAGAAATTTACCTATATTTAAGGTTGCCACTTCAACAACAGACAATATTAATGTTTATGTTGATGCCTTTACTGGTGAAGTTACCGCCATCAGATCAGATTCTTGGCGTATTTGGGATTTCCTCTGGGGAGCGCATATTATTGATTATTCTGAACGAGAAAATATAAATAACTTTCTAATTAAGATTTTGTCAATTTTAGCCCTTATAAGTTCTCTATCAGGCATAGTCCTATTTTTTAAAACATTTAAGTTCAAAAAATA
>Ga0209753_1000696_pt1 | contig 14143 bp, 10 predicted proteins | sample METZYME_3_550m_FD_187550 | JGI IMG/M metagenome (GOLD analysis project Ga0209753, IMG submission 187550) | Marine microbial communities from oxygen minimum zone in mesopelagic equatorial Pacific - METZYME_3_550m (SPAdes) (version 2) | ecosystem: Environmental > Aquatic > Marine > Oceanic... | reverse complement strand
CCTGGCAAAACATTGTAGAGGTCATTGCCCATCATCCAGGAATCCGTATGCATAATACCATCCATATAGTGGACGTCTTCTTGATATAGATACTCGGTCGCCATCAAGGCGACGAACGCCTTCAAGGCTGGCGGGTTACGCATGGCCATCTGGATGGAGTTGAACCCTCCCCAGGAGATGCCAAACATGCCTACGCTACCAGTTGACCATTCCTGTTGTGACAGCCAGTCAATCACCTCTTCACCATCGTCCAATTCGATGTCCGAGTACTCATAAGGGATGGTCATTCCTTCACTATTACCCGTGCCTCGCATATCAACACGGGCAACAAGGTAGCCGCGCTCTAAGAAATAGGAATAAACGGAGTAATTGCGAGCCCGAGACTCATCCTTGCGATAGGGAAGATACTCCAGCAAAACTGGGAAACGATCTTTCCTGTCAGCACCTGCAGGCCAATAAATGTCGGCCGCTAATCGGACACCATCGGACATTGTGATCCAGACTTCAGTGATTTCATTCACTTGTGTTTCAGTTAGTGCAAAGCAAATTCTTGGGAGAAACAAGAATAGGATTAAGGTTATTAAGATTAATCTTTTCATCTGTCTAGTCATAGGGGAGAAATACCTGAATTTTCATGAAAACTGTAGGAAGGAATTAAAATCCTCCCTACAGTTTTTCTAGATTAGTTAATTAAGTTATTCAACAAATACTGTTGGTTCTTCGCCTTTTCTTGAGACTCTAATCACCAGTGTCTGTCTACATTGATCATCACCAAATTTAGGTTGATCAGGATCATTGCCACCATGGACCCACATAGAAGGTTCAAACCAATACGATCCTTTTGAATACTCTTCCCATTCGCCAGATGATAGGGAAGCAGCATTTCCATCAAGCATGTAAACTAAAGTTCCCACAGGGTGATAATGCTCTTGATTGTTAGCATCTCCACAACTTTGATACTTCTCAACATGCAAATCCATCTCGCCAGCCAAATCAAAAACCTCTGATGATATTAACCCAGTAATACCTATTTGTTGATCTTCCTCATGATGTGCTGCTGATAAATTAAAACTTAAGATAGCTGCAAAAAAAGCTAGATTAAAATGTTTCATTTTTTCTCCTTTTTTTTTAATTACGATCAATTCACTTATAACAGATTTACAAAGATTTATGAACTAACCAACTTCTTTCAAAGTTTCTTCCAGGCCTGTTAAAAACAATTCAGCATGACTTGTTTTGAAAACTAAAGGGGGTCTAATTTTTAAGACATTTTCGAATTGACCATCGTATGAAATAAGGAAACCTTTTTCTTTCATCTTCTCAACCACTGCCACAGCACCTTCTTTATCGGGTTCAAGATCGTCTAAATTTTTTATCATATCAACTCCCAGAAAAAGTCCGTGCCCGCGAATATCTCCCATAGAAGGGTAACGGTCTTTTAGATTAAGAAGTTCTTTTTTCATATACCCACCTGTCTTATTTGCATTTTCTATCAACCCTTCCTCTTCAATGATTTCTATTACGGTTTTTCCCACAGCTGCCTGCAGAGGAGTACCGGCTGTGGTATTGAAATAATGGGATTTTTGATGAAATTCTTCAGCTATCTCTTTTCTGGCGACTGCACCACTTACGGGAAGGCCTGCACCCATGGGTTTGCCCATAACCGCAATATCTGGGGTTGTGTCTGTCATTTGATACCCCCACCAGCGACCTGTTCTTCCAAAACCTGCTTGGACCTCATCGAATATCACAACTCCTCCAGCTTCTCTAACAATTTTAGAGACTTCAGTAAGGTATTTTTTTGGAACATCTGGAAGTCCCTCATTGGCAAAAATCGAGCAAAAAATGAGACCCGCAAACTTGATTCCATCTTCTTTGAAGCCCTTGATTTCTTGTCTAACCTCATCCAGATAAAGATTACACAACTCATCTTCAGTCAGATTCTTCTGAATAGGACGAAAATACTGAGGATAAGGTACTCTTCTGAACTCAGGTTCAAAGGGTCCAACACTCATCCTGGAAATTTCATGACTATTGCCATGGTAAGTTGCATTTGAACAAATAATCCCTACTCCGCCTGTATATATTCTTGCCATTGTTATAGCTACTTCGACAGCTTCTGTGCCACTACAAGCCATCTGTAACGTTGAAAGTTCTTCCGAGTGAAGAGATGTAAGCTTTTGAGAGTAATCAATTACAATCTCACTCAAGTATCTGCTATGGGTATTTAACTTAGAAGCTTGTTCTTGCAAAGAAGATACAATTTTAGGATGACAATGACCAACAACTGGGACATTGTTGTAAGCATCTAAATATTTCTTCCCTGATTTATCGTAAAGCCAAACCCCTTCTCCGGTTTCAAGGTTTAGTGGTTCCTTGTAGAAAAAAGGGCTCTTTCCCATGTACTGGAACCTTTTCTTTAAAGCATCTTTAATGTTCAAAATTATTTAATCCCATTCTTATTTATCAAATTTTTCAATTTGCTCAATCAATCTTGCCGCCCACTCACCTACTATCGGCATGAATTCGATTTGCGAAAGAATTACAGTTAATAGATATACCAAAATTGTTGCGCCAATTACCCACCCTAACCCAGATGCGAGCCCACGAATTAAACTGAAATAAATAAGACTCCATACCGAATCGTGCATCCGAAAAAAATTATGCCCCCTTAAATCGGTAATTGCTTTTTCTAGGCGTTTCATCGAATCTTGATCTAAATCCATCATTTTTCTCCTGTTTAATCTTGCTTCGGGTAGGGGCTGGAGATTAGAGGTCCATCCTACTGACTCCTGGCACTTCCAACGCAAGGTCAGGGCCATACATCTTGCCCACCGTCTGGAAGCCCGACTCCCAGTGACCATCAATAACCCGCTTGGCAATGATAAGAGTGCTATGGAATGTGAGTAGGTAGCTTTCTGGTGTAATCATTGCTGCTGAAGCGGATTCTCCTGCATCATTAGTTGCGGTAGATACGATCCGAGTCTGGCGTGTTTCTAGGGCGCCCGGAGGTGGGCCTTCCGGTGCAAATTTGTCGATCAGCCACCCCAAGATGCGGCGGCCGAAATCAGACTGCGCCATGCGCGGCAGCCAGCCTGGTAATTCGCCTTGCCGTAATTGAAACACTTCAATGGTGGGGACGCCGGTGCTCACATAGCTTGTCATCATATCGGCCCAGGGAATCTGTACCAGTGTTTGCTCTTGTCCACCTTCTACCCGGTGAATCACCTTGAGCGCTGAGACTTCCACCATCTCTCCCTGCTGGCGCATCAATAGCGGTCTGCCCATCACCTCCAATCCAGATTTCATGGTGCCGCGACTGGCGCCGGCGCCTTCGGCAGCAGTATAGTTGCCATTTATAACCACAGTCAAATTAGTGGGGTTGTCTACCTGATCGGCGACGTAAACATTCAGGCAATCGGTTGGAACCACGTCATAGCCTACCGATGGCATCACCATAATATTAGCAGCCTTGAACTCCTCATGCCGATCAAGTTGCTGCTGAATGAAATGGTTTTCGCCGGCCAAGTCCACATAATGCGTACCTGCTTCAACCACCGCATCGAGCATGGGCTCACCAGTAAATGTGTAGGGACCAGCAATGTGCAAAACAATTTCAAAGTGTTTGAGCACCCTCACTAGATTGTCATGATTATTTTCCAAACTTAGCACCACGTAATCGTAGCCGAGTGATCCAGCCAGTGGCTTGAGCTTGGATTCATTGCGTCCCGCCAGCACTGGCGTAATACCGTACTCGCTTGCCAGTTTGGAAATACCAGCGCCAGTGAAACCATAGGCACCGTAAATTAATACTTGCCCCTTGCGGTCCTGTGGTAGTCGATCCAGAACTGCAGCTGAAATGGGAGCCGGTGGCGTTGATGGCGTGGGTTCAGGCAAGGTAACCAGGTAAAGTCCAATACCGGCAGCTGCCAACAACAGTCCGGTGATTAAGATTAGTTTTTTCACATTTCTATAAGCTTAAGACCTTAAATAAGAAGCCCCATTTATATCTACAATTGTACCTGTAGCATATTCCATACCATCCATAGAAAGCATCAAAACTGCTTGAGCTATTTCTTTAGTGGTAGCCACCCTTCCAAGAGGGCTTTGTTTTCGAATGGCATCCCCTTCTTTCCCAGATAAAATTTCAGATGCCATATCAGTATCCACAAAGCCAGGTGCAACAACGCCCACAAAAATGTTATGTGGAGCTAGTGCCACAGCCAATGATTGACTCATAGAGTTCAAGCCGGATTTACTCGCACCATAAGCTGGAGCGACTGGTTCTCCTCTATTTGCTCCGCGTGACGAAACATTAATTATTTTTCCACCACCCTGCTTGATCATATGTTTTGCGGCGTGATAGCAAATATTAGCAGGTCCAATAAGATTAGTATTAATGGTTGATTGCCACGCGTCTTGCCAATCATCAAAATTAACATCTGCTATAGGATGGTCTATATACATCCCTGCATTATTTATAACGATGTCCAGAGATCCAAATACATCGAGTGTTTTTGATACAGCATGTTGTGCCTCTTCACTAACAGATACATCAGACCTGACACAAATATGATTTTCGCCTGGTAATGAATTTCTTAGATTATCAGCAAGCTCTTTCTCTTTTCGATAAACCAAAGATACTTGAGCTCCATTCGTTGCAAAACCTTGTGCTATGGCTTTACCAATCCCACGTGATGCTCCAGTAACCAACACTTTTTTTGCCTTGAATTCAAACATATATCATCGGGGTTATTATTCCAACCTCCCATAGAACGTCATTCTCGCTGATTCTGATATTAACAATGCTATTATGGTTTTCATAGGTAGGTTGCTCCGAATCAAAATTTATAGGCAGCTTTCAGCATGTATAAAATAATTTTTATTGCTCTGAGTCTTATGACCCTTGCTGCCTGCGAACTGTCGGACGAGACTGTTGGAGCAGACGTTGTTTTTACTGGTGGTGCAGTTTACCGGGTGACTGACACGGACCCGTGGGCGACCGCGGTGGCGATTACCAACAACCGGATAACCTATGTTGGTGATGATGCGGGTGCAATGTCATCGATCGGTCTTAACACACGCGTTGTCGAGTTGGGCGGCAAGATGCTTATGCCAGGGTTTCAGGATGCCCATGTGCATCCTGTTGATTCAGCCATGACCTTCAATCAATGCGCTGTGTTTGATTTACCTGAGCTTGAAGACCTATTGGAGGCCATTAAGACCTGTGTTGATGAAAGACCGAATGCTGACTGGATTGTTGGTGGTGGTTGGTTCGTCAGTACGTTCGCGCCAACCGGTCGTCCACCCAAGGGACTTTTGGATGCAATAGCACCCGATATACCCATCACATTACTTTCCAACGCAGCTCATTCAGTTTGGGCAAATTCCGCAGCAATAGAACACGCTGGTATCACAGCAGAAACGAAGGACCCGGAGGGAGGGCACATTGATCGTGACCCCGTAACCGGAGAGCCATCCGGTAGTTTTCAAGAAAGTGCCATGCCGCTTATTCAGAGTTTTGAGCCGGCCATTACCCTCAAGGAACGCATTGACGGACTTGCTTATGCACAGCGGCTATTTCATAGCTTTGGTATTACGGGTGTTCATGATTCTTATGTAGAGGTCAGCCGTGAAACTGCTTATACCAATATGGAAGCCTATACGGCTTTTGCAGATGAGGGCGCGCTCAAGATGCACGTGGTTGCGGCTATGCTCTATGATCCGACACTGCCACTTGAACCACAGATCGAATTGTTCAAAAGCCTAAGACAATCGGCTGATCGGAACCATGTCAGTGCAACAGCCATCAAAATCCTAGTGGATGGCGTCGCTACTTCGTATTCTGCAGCAATGCTGGAACCTTATGCTGATCGGGAGGCCGAAGGTGTTACGGGAACACCCCTGATTCAACAAGCCGATTTGATAGATCTTGTAACCCGTCTCGATGCATTGGGTTTTCAGATACATTTTCATTCCATAGGCGATGCCGCCACACACTATTCGTTGGATGCTCTTGAAGTTGCACGCATCCAAAATGGTCAGCGAGATAGTCGCCACCATCTGTCACACATCATGGTATGGGACCCTACCGATTTTAATCGGATGGCGGACTTGGATGCTATTGCTAACTTTCAGGCACTCTGGGCGTCGAAAGGTACACATTATGACGAAATAACTTATGTCCGTATGGGCGAGGAGCGATCTAACTACCTCTATCCTATTAATTCGCTTCACGAGCTGGGCGTGAAGCTCGCCTTTGGCAGTGACTGGTATGTAACGTCTGCTAATCCATTGCTAGCTATCGAGGTTGCTGTTACAAGACTTGAGCCGGATGGCAATACGTCAGAGCCTCTATTGCCTGCTGAGGCCATTGATTTGGCAACAGCCATTAGAGCTGCGACACTCGGTAGTACTTACGGTAACTTTTTGAATGAAGACACAGGCTCGATTGAAGCTGGCAAACTCGCTGACCTGATCGTGATTGACAGAAACTTGTTTGATATCCCGGCTAGTGAGATCTCAGAGGCTTGCGTGATCTTGACCTTGTTCGGAGGGGAAGCCGTATTCGGTAGTCTGGATGATGTGGACGAAAATGAGTAAACATCTGCAGAGCAACTTATGAAGCAGTAAGTGGGGCCGGTTTCAGTTTATTTGATGAATGACCTTTGTTTCATTCTGGTGGAATAACACTGTAATGCAGACTAATAACTTTCCATACACCATCAATTTTCTGCCAAACTTCACTCTCGAAACCTTTCTCTTCGTTGATATCTCCTTTCGGTGAGCGCGAACGATTTTCAATAAAGGTAGAAACAATGGCGGTATTACCTCCTGGTACTACCATCACTTGTACATCGGACGCCGTATTTTTTTCAACACCGCCACCGGCTCCGACCATTGAGGTCTTCCAATAATCATAATAAGTGGACACTTCCCATCGGTTACCGTAAAAATACAACATCGCATCATCAGCATACATATTGAAATACCCTTCTACGTCATTGGTTTCATAAGCTTTATTAAAAGCTATAGTTGCATTTTTAACTTCTGTAGCCGCTGATGAATTATGGTTATCAGCGAATACTGAAAATGAAATGAATATGGTGGCTAAAACAATCATTATTTTTTTCATATAACTACCTCTCTTCTATGTCTGTATAATTAACAGTTTTTTGAAAGAAATTCTATATGGGCTTCAGAGATTTATGAATTATTCCAAATTGGACTAGGTGGTGGAGCTAGGCGGTATCGAATCGCTTCAATGTTTTCGTGCCAAGGGTTCGTTTAAGTGGCTCTAAATTCCTCTCATACTTCTTCCAAGCAGAAATGCTCTTAGTATAAATTGGTTGGCGCACTTGCTCAGAACTTGCTGTTCTAACTGCACGTTTGTTTTTGTAAAACTCTAAACAAGCTTGCTCAAAGTCCAATTCAATGTAATCCAGAAGTTGGCGTGTCATAGTTTCTGTATCTCGTACATTTTCTTCATACTGCATTAGGAATATTCGATCATTTAAGGCGTCGTTAAAGTGGTCCATAACTCCGAGATAGCTGTTGTAATAGTATCCGATATTTTCAAGATTATAACTGTATTCATGACCACCAGCAAAATGTTGTTTATAAATTGAAAAGCCACAAGCCATAGGATGCCTTCTTGCATCAATAATGATCGCGTTGGGTAAAATCTTATGGATTAAACCTACCCTCTCAAAATTGGGTGGTAATTTATCAATAAAATAGGGTTTGTCTGACCGGTATACAGAGGTTTGGTTAAGGTATTCTCTACCAAAATCAGCAAGCTGTTCTTCATTGAAGTATCTAAAAGATTCAGGATACTTTTTATCAAAGTTTTGCCCTCCAGAAATAATAATCTTCCTTTCTAAGTTTGGGAGTGTCATCAATTCCATAGTACCTTCAATCTGAGAGTGGCTTGATAGTATTTGCTCAATGAGAGTTGATCCGGACCTTGGCATACCAATAATGAAAATTGGTGTTGGCATATTGTCTTGTTTTTCAGCCTGATTCTTTAGGGTATCAGAATCGAATCCATCAATAATTCTTTCACAAAATTTCTTATGATCCTTCTGATTAAAATTTAAATTGGGTCGAAGATTATTGGCTTTTTTATACCAAGAAAATGATTCATTAAATTCATTATCTGATTCAAAAGCTTTTGCTAATGCAAATGCTGCTTGACATCTTTGAGAAGGATTATGGCTCTTATTTTCAATGATCTTTTGCATGCTCAATTTATCATTTTGATTGAACGTATAATCCTTGAAGTCAGCCAAGCCCCACCAACCAGCTCCATTTCCAGGTGTACGAATTATGCAGTCATGATATGCTTGTTCGCTCTCAGATCTTCTACCGAGGATTTTAAGTGCATGTCCTCTTAGAAGATCAACTTTACCCAGTTCTTTAGTATTGTTCTCGATTTTTTTTGCGGCCTCTTCTGCTGCACTTAGCTGCTTCTCATACGATCCAATATGTCCATAAACTTTGCTGAGAAGTACCCAATTTCTATAATCTGAATCAAGTTTTACAAGTCCTTCAGCTTCATCAACAGCTAATATGAATTCTCCTAATCTCTCGAGGTTCTGAATCAATGTTTTTCTTAGCATTGCATTGGCTGGATGATGCTGCAATGCATATCTGAGTATTTTAGTACACTCTTCATGAGCGCCCGCTCTAGATGCTAAATGTGCAAGCATAAATGAGCCTCTGGGATGTCCTGGATGTCTTGCGATCATTGAACGTGCCATCTTTTCTGCATTTTCGAGATAGCCATTCTTAAGTGCATTTTGCATCTCTTTATACTCCTCATCCATAGGATCAAGCGATTCGGATTTTTCTACTGCATTTACGGCAGCTGCATAGTCCCTTTTCTGAAAATATAAAGCTTCAATAAAATTCCAGACTGGATAATAGTCGGGTTTAATCTCTAATGCTTTTTCAAAATGAATAATGGCACGATCTGATTGACCACATTTCATGGCAGCAAAGGCCAGATCACCATGTGCTGAAAATGAATCTGGATCCGCTTTAACGGCTGCTTCAAAACAATTAAATGCCTCGGCTTCATCGCCTGCTCTCATATAAGCAGAACCACTCATTGATAAAGCAACTAAATCATCCGGGTTAGATGAAAGAATCTCTTTGAGACTAATAATGGCATCATCAGTATTGCCTTGCTTTATTTGATCAGCAATTGTCTGATATCTTTGGTTGTTTTCTTCAGTCAATTTTTTTCTCACCCAAACACTAAGGGGTCTGTTTAAAGACCCCTCTCTCAAATACGAGAATGTGTTTTATATTTCCTAGAAAGTATAATCCATACGTACTGCAACAGTCCGGTCTGGTGCATAATATGTATGGTAAATATTCCAGTAAGAGCCAATATTTCTGGATCTGGCGAATTTATAACTCACAATCCTATCATCTAGTAAATTATTTACGACCACATTGAGTCGAGTACTTTCACTCACTTGTAGGCTGGCTTGTAAATTCACCACTTCGTAACCATCAGCAATGTCTTGGTCTTTGACATTAAAGTGTGTCTTAAACTTACCATAACCATTGACATCTAGTCTCAAGTTACCATCTCTTCCTCTAAAGTTAATTGCCTTATCTATAGCGAGGTAATAATTGTAATTGGGCACCATTGTCATATCATCACCATCGGAGGCCCCAATACTTGGGACGTCAGAGGTCATTTCACTATTTGTTCTTGAATAGTTAACTATGAGCTTTAGGTCATCAGCCAACATTGTTGTTGTCTCTATCTCAAAACCCTTCGATTTAGCTGTAGCCGCGTTTGCAGTGTAACTAAACCCGCAAGTATCCATATAGACCTTCGCTTGAACGCCTGACCAGTCAATTTGATAAATAGCTCCGGAGAACTGAACTTTGCGGTCAAAGGCCAAACCTTTGAAGCCGATTTCCGTGTTTTCAGTTTGATCCGATGTATATCTATCACTGTAGTTTCCTACTGCAGGATCATTTCTACATGATACAGGTGGTGCTGACCCGTTGTTTCCTCCTGGTCTGTATCCTTCCGAGTAAACACCAAAGACTGCAAAATTTTCACTCGGTCTGTAATTAGCACTGAGTTTAATTCTATTGCCATCCTCTCCATCTTTGATGTCAGTAGTATCGTTATTCCAGAGGCCGGAATCAACATAGTAATAATCATTTGCAATGTCATAAAAACGAATACCGCCAGTCAGCTCGAGGGTTTTTCCATCTTGAAGGTCCATTGTGTAACTAACTTCACCAAAATAGGCTGTCTCAGTATCGTCCCATCGAAGTTGACTACCGTTGTAATGAACATTTCCATTGCCATACATATCTATGCCTAGCTGAGTTGGATCCTCATATCCCCACCAGTAACCCCAGAGATAATCTGATATTGCTCTGCTTCGATTATCACTGGCATGGTACTGCCATTGAACATTTGGATTCTCATCCCCTCTTGAATCATCATGAAACGCTCCAATTGTCCACTCAAGAGGTCCTTCGCCACTAGATTGCAAACGAAGCTCATGAGTGGATCTAGTCCAGCCATTGGTGTCATCTATCCATGTTCTGAACATGTCTTGCGCATCATATCTAGACCAATGATTCTGTCTACCAGCAATATTGCCATCTCTGTATGATCCGGCATAAGACAAATCTACGCCATCGAATATATCATCTCTGTCAATTGTCAATGCAACTAAACTCGTGGAATTTTCATCAAAGTGGTTTAGAAGATACCAAGTCGCAAAATCTGGATTATAGTCGTCTTGAATTAGTCCGCCAATATGAGAAAGCTTACACTCTGGTCTAGACGCACCTGAAGGACAGGATGGAAATGCAAGCTCAACATCATATCCATAAGTTGCATCTGCATTTGGAGTTAGAAGTGCCTCATAATAGTAAGGTGGAGTTGAAAGATCGACGTTATCATACGCATCGGAGAACCATTCATCTCTTACATAGCTGAGATTGACTCTTGTTTTATCATTAGGTTCCCACATCAACTGGGCTCTAATAAATTCATCCTCTGTTTCACCTCTGTGTCCATCATTGAGATTCAGAATCTTTCCTGTTTTGCTACCGCTTTGTGCAGTTACACGCAATCCCAGCGATCCTTCTACGATTGGAAGGTTCACTACTCCGAATGCTCTGACCTCAGTGCCTGGTCGGTGCTTTTCGTTTTGGAACATCACAGATCCTGAGATCTCCAATTCATTTAAATTTGGCTTATTTGTAATGACTTTAACTGTTCCGCCAATAGCATTTGAGCCATAAAGAGTACCTTGTGGGCCTCTGAGAACCTCTACTCGCTGTACGTCATATACATTACTAAAATTAAATGGAACACCATCTGTCCAGACATTTGTTGTGCCTGGAGTTGAGCTATTAGACCCTGAAAGTCCTCGCAATATAAGTTGGCCTCGCGGTGATGCTGCACCTGCTATTGTTCTGTATAACGATTCTTTATCAATGATATTCCTGGTCTTCATTTCTTCCTCAGAAATGCTGGTAATATTCATTGGAATATCGAGAATCACCTCAGGTTTCTTCCTGGCCGTAACAACAATCTCATCAATTGCATTTTGTGCACTTATATTAGGAGTAGAAAGAACGGCAGTTACACCTGCAACAACAGCAGCAGACTTCGCTCTGTTTTTAATCCTATCTATATTTTGTTTCTTTTTGATAGCCTTTGATCTTCTCAAGGCTTTTTGCTGTCTCCTTGTCATAATTTTCCCCCTAATTTAGACAATGATTAAATATTGCAATTATTATTGAGAATTTTCAAATATTTATTGGTTTTTATTAAATATTTATTAACCAAAATTCATATAAATACAAAGTGATTATTAAAAATATAGGTTCAAAAGAGCTTCGACAGCCCGTCGTCCTTCACCTGCTGCTCCTGACCAATATTGGTGCCCTCTTAACTCAGAGTGGCCTATTGCAATTCGCCCATAAGGTTCACGAATAACGTCTGGTGGTGCAATATTGCCATTCATGCCAAACCTAAAGCCTAAACCTGGATTGACATAAGCATGCCCCCAGCGATTCAAAATAATTCCAGCAATATCTTTTGCTGGATCAAATCCTCCATGAGAAAACATCATGGTCATTTGTTCACGAATTTGTCGCTCATAATCACTAAATGATGTACTAAGAATCTCTGCTCGTCCTGCAAACCCCTGTTCTTTTCTCGCAAGACCAGGCTTAAAAATAGGTGCATAAAAAGTCATTACAATAGGCTTATCTGGGTGAAGTGGCTGAGATTTATTTCCAATAACCATCGGCCGACGAATGTTACAACTAAAACCAAATCCTTTAGACCAAATTGCAGCAGAAATACCGAGACGCTGCAGAAAACGCCAATTTGTTAAGGCGACATTGGCAACAATAACTGCTGAATGACCAAATTCACTATATGCCCTATGGTAATCTGGAGGTAGGTCTTTAAGTATATGCCGATTAACCCAACCACCAGATGCCATAACGACTGCTTTTGCTTTTAATTGGTTTAGCTGGTCATCCTTGGCATAGACAATCTGTACTCGCTCGTGTTTCTTTCCTTGGCCCTTATGTCTAACACTTACCACGGTTGAATTCAGTCGAATGCGGACAGGTTTATCTTCTTGATCAAGCTTATTAAAAGCAATTTTTCCAAACAAAACATTCTCAAATGAGCTACCTTCTATTGCTTCTGGATTGAGTTTCTTAACAAAGTGCCTGGCGATACCGGCATTACCACCTGGGAAACTCTGAAGTAAGGTTTCGTTATACTCTGAGGTTTTATAGAATCCAGGCATTTCAAAATACTTACCCCAATATGCACTGACTGCATCACAACCAAGGCCAATAATACTTGCCATGATTGGGTCGTAAAATGATGTTACCTCAGGTGGTAATCCTAATTTGTCTTCGTAATAAGATTTTAAAGTAATAGAATCTAACCATCTTTCAGTTTCTGATGAATCTTCATTTCTTCGGTCAAGAGAACGGACATAGGTAAAAGCATCTCTTATCTTTTTATTCCATGGTGTCATATTCAGCCCACTATCCCAGACATCTTTAATCCAAGGTTTCGTTTCATCCTGGAAAAAATGGCCTACATCAAATCGTCTCTCCTGCCAAGTCAGCCAGTCATAATTGTCAATGGGGATTCGCATTCCAGATGCTGAACCACCCGGTTCCAAATAGTTAAATTCTCTAGGCATATTTAATGCTGAAAAGTAATCATCTGGCCCACCATCGATGGTTGGGATACCGAAATCATTAGATCCCTGTGGTCCTGAAATATGAAATCCATTTACATCGAAATCATTGCGTTTTGCCTCTCCGCCAAAGATTGGATGATTATCAAGAATAAGAACACGACCGGAAGGATTTAGACGATTAAAATGATATGCTGCAGATAAACCAGAAAAACCACCCCCAACAACAACTAGATCGTATTCTTCACCTGAGTCAACTGCGTATTCAGTCTCTGCGTTAAATCTCCCAGACCTTATTTCATGTGCAGTCTTAATCAGCTCAGGAGTATTGCCATGAGATCCAGAATAATCACCTATTCCACCAGGTCCATACCAATCAGAACTAAGATCAAAAGAATAATTACCATTTAATTTTGGCTGACTATAAGCGCTTCCAGAGGACCCAATAGCTGCCCCACCAAGTATTAGAGATGATCCATAAACAAAATCACGACGAGTGATAGCTTTATCCAGGCCAAGCTCTTTGTCGAATCTGGTGACCACTAAGAAAAGTCTAATATAATTATAAGGATGAGTTTTTTCATCTGTCTAGTTATAACAGATTTATCAATTATTCTAAAATGGACTAGGTGGTGGACTTGAAGGGGGTCTAACCTTGCGTATTTTTTGAATAAATAGTTTCTTACAATCTTTCGAGAGCTATCTGATATCCACCTGAACCGTCAGATAAAAACCTTGCCACACGTGCAACCGTGGTAATGCTTACACCACTCATTGCATTGATTTCTCTATACGTATAGCCCTCGTAGAGAAGGGCAGCTACTGTCCATCTGTCTTTTATGGCCTGGAACTCTGACGGAGTAAGGATATCCTGAAAAAATGATCGATACTCTTCAAAACCCTGTAAGGTTTTAATG
>Ga0209753_1000686_pt1 | contig 14255 bp, 9 predicted proteins | sample METZYME_3_550m_FD_187550 | JGI IMG/M metagenome (GOLD analysis project Ga0209753, IMG submission 187550) | Marine microbial communities from oxygen minimum zone in mesopelagic equatorial Pacific - METZYME_3_550m (SPAdes) (version 2) | ecosystem: Environmental > Aquatic > Marine > Oceanic | place... | reverse complement strand
AAATATTCTTTATTTTCCATTGAAGATTTATTGGGGGATGTCTGATCTTATTTTAGAAACAGCTTGTTGATGTAAAGTTTGAGTTTGATCCAAGCGTAAGGCCTGCTTTCGTGCCTCAGGAATCAACCGCTTTATTCCCGAACGTAGCGGGACAGCCCCTTCTGCCGGCAAATCAGTGTAATGCCGAGACTTTGACTTGCGCATATCTGCAATAAAAACCTGCAAATTATCCAGATGCTCAAAAGAGGGAAGGTATTCGTCCAAATAACATTCCATCCGCCTCTTACCTTCCTGTAACGGACAACAACTCCTGATAAAGAGGAACTTCTCATTCCCAGTCAAGCCCTGTTTCCCTGAAATCTCGATTGAAAGCAATTCGGTGGCCTTGATTCTCTGTATCGGCCAATGTACCGTCCACGTCATAAATCAGTGTCTCTAACTTTGGTTTCAATTTCGATTACACTTTTGTGTTATTCAGGAAAAAATTTAAATATTGAAGTATCGTAATACGGATGCTTTGATAGTCAATACAAAAACGCCTTCTTTCAAATTGCGTTTTTTTACAAATATTCTCAAAATGAAATGCATTATAGCTGATGATCAAAAATAACCGACAAGAGAAATTCATATGCGAAAAATTCTGACACTATTCTTAACAATTTGTTTTTTGGGAGGATTTTCTGATTTAGTTTGTGGTGGAGGATTGGATAATTCTGATCCTCGTTATCCTCAACGCCAATACCGTCGCTTTTTGCTTCCAAACCAAATGAAAGTAATTCTGATTTCAGATCCGACCATGCAGCGAAGTGCGTCTTCCTTGACGGTTGCAGTCGGCTCGATGAGTGACCCAAAGGAACGATTTGGGTTGGCTCACTTTCTGGAACACATGCTATTTCTGGGAACTGAGAAATATCCTGATGAGGGTAGCTATCAGAAATTTGTTTCGACGCATGATGGATTCAGTAATGCCTATACTGCCGATGACCGTACCAATTATCACTTCGAAGTTGATCCGGATTATTTTGAAGAAGGTCTGGACCGTTTCTCACAATTCTTTTTGGCTCCTCTGTTCAATCAGGAACTCGTGGAACGCGAACTGAAAGCTGTGAATTCAGAACACTCCAAAAACATTCCAAATGATTTCCGCAGAATTAGGCAAGTGAAACGCAAAGCTTATGAAGCAGGACATCCAGCCAGACATTTTGCCACCGGTACATTGGAAACTCTGGAGAATGTAACCAGAGGGGAATTGCTGACTTTTTATAAAAAGCATTATTCAAGTAATCGGATGATGCTGGCTGTAGCAGGACCACAGGATTTGGACACTTTGCAGGCTTGGGTCGTTCCACGTTTCGATTCAGTGAAAAACCGCAGCCTGTCGGAAATTCGGGTTTCGACAAAATTTATGAAACGTGATCCGCGATTTCGCTTAATGCGTGTTAAAACTGTCAAGGACACACGCTCGCTGACATTGATGTTTCCTTTATCACGTACTCTTCATTATTACAAAAGCCAGCCCTTAGGAATGTTGGGATTTTTACTGGGGCACGAAGGCAAAGGCAGTTTGCTTTCGTTACTGAAACAGGAAAATCTGGCTACCGGCTTATCTGCAGGAGGTGGAGATTCAAACAAATCTTTTTCTAGTTTTGATGTAAATATTCAGCTAACTCCCAAGGGGCTCCAGAACTATTCAATAGTCATCCAGCGTGTTTTTCAATATTTGCGTTTACTGCGGAAAACAGGGCTTCCCCGTACTGTTTTTGAAGAAGTAAAACGGATGTCCGAGGTAGACTACAGGTTTGCAGAAAAGCCTGAAGGCACAACCCTAGTCAATGTTTTTTCCACGCTGATGATGTACTACCCTTTGCGCACTGTTGAAATTGATCCGTACCTGATTACTGAGTTCAAACCACGCATTTTTGACAGCATGCTCTACAGTTTGATTCCTGAAAATATGCTGGCTATTTTGGCTGCACGGGAAGTCAAAACAACTGAAAAGGAAGAGTATTATGGTGTTGAGTATTCACTGACTTACAGTAATCCGAAGTGGGTCATTAAATGGCGCAACTCAAAAACTCATTCTGCGTTGAATCTTCCGGAAGCAAATCCGTTTTTGCCGGAAGGCCTGGAAGTGTTAGCTTTTCAAGGCACCGTAAAACTTACTCATCAATCGATTGTGGGACTGCAGCAAGAAGGGCTTAGTGCAGGAGTGCTGAAACGTTTTGAACGCTCTCAGGGAAAATTATGGAAGTCGTGGGACGAGTTGCTGACCTCAGCAGATATTCCACCAAAAGCAGTTTATGCAGGAGCTTTACGGGAATTATTGCGTAAACACGCATTGGGGAACCCGATAATTATACAGGATAATGAGTTTGGTAAAATTTGGTTTCAGCAGGATTTTCGTTTTGAAACTCCGAAAGCGCATTTGATGTTACGGATTAATTCTCCGCATGTTTATTCTTCTCCGCGCAATGCCGTCTTGTCACAACTTTATACGGATGCTATCCGTGAGGGACTCAATGAATTTGGATATCCCGTCCGTTTGGCAGGCATGGAATATGGAATCAATGTGGACAAAAAGGGAATAAATCTCACTTTCAGCGGCTACTCAGATCGGATACAGGAATTGGTAAAAACAGTTGCGAGCCGTTTGAAAACGATCACGATTGATAAAAAAACTTTCAACAACCTCAAGGAAGTTCGTCTGCGCCGCTATCAGAATTTTTATTTTCAACAGCCTTATCATCAGGCCTTCTATTTTAGGAGTTTGCTGCTGGAAGGGAAGAAATTTTCGATTATGGACTATGAAAAAGAAATAAAAAAAATACGGCTCGATCAAGTAAAGAAATTTGCAAAAAAACTATTTGACCAACTTTATATTGAGGGATTTGTTTATGGTAATCTCCGTGTGAAACCGGTGCGTGATGCAGTTAAAGTATTGCGTGAGAAACTAGGGGGAAAAACTTTGCCTGAAGGAAAACGGTTTTTGGCAAGTGTTCGCCAGGTTTCTCAAGGCAAATCCCATACCTTCACTCGTAAAATGCAGGTCGAAAATTCCGCATTAGTGACGGACGTTCAAATTGGGCAACACAGCCCGAAATTGCAAGTTGCCTTGATGGTGATCGACAATATAATGCAACCGCAGTTTTATAACGAATTGCGTACCAGTCAGCAGCTGGGCTACATTGTCAATTCTGGCATGACCATACTCGAAAAAACATTGGGTTTGATTTTTATCATTCAGTCTGGAGAGTACAATGTGGAAATTTTGGAGAAAAGGATGGAGGCCTTTCTTGAAAAGTTCTACAAATCCTTAGATAACCTTACTGATGAAGAACTTGACAAAATCAAAAAATCCGTACTTCACAGTAAATTGCAAAAGAGTACTTCCGTAACAGGTGAAGCTGGACGACTCTTTACGCTTGCTTTTGAACGAAATGCTAAGTTTGATGAAAACAGTAAAGAGATTACAGCTTTGGAAAGACTTACACTGGCAGACATTCAAAATGTTGTACGAAGCTATTTGTTACCATCCAAACAACGCAAGCTGATTTTAAGAATGTCCGGAAGAGACCATGATGCTGGAATGTCTGCGGGAGTTAAAATTTTGTCAATTGCAAAATTTAAACAACAATACGCCTGTCCGGATAACTGCTTGCCTTGAATTAACCAACTGGAAAGGGGGATAGGGTTTAAAGTTTTTCTGTAAACAAGATCTGAATTATAAGAGCTGATTTGACTTACATTTAAAATACAGAACTTTTTGTGTGGAGAAGGAATAGAAAAAAGTTTTTTTAGAATTGTGGTATGAACTTTGCGAGTAATTGTGGTACAGGAGGCCTTTAAATGCTGAATAATTGAGAAACTGAGAAATGGGTGCTGAAAATAGAGTTAGCCTTAAAGTAGATACGAAGAAGCGCATTGGCGTCTCTGACGTAATTACCATGCTGAAAGGATTACGCAGCGAAGCGGTAATTAAGATCGTACGAACTTCTGACGCAAAGGATAATGCTGAAACTTTGAACCTCAGAAAAGCTGAGAAAGAAGTTGACAGTGGAAGGTACCAGTATGAGAGTTCAATCCAGGATGCAATTAATATTTCGTCCACAGTTACAGGGAATACTGAGTTGCCGCAAATTCGAGAATTGAACGAAATCGCTGCTCTCCTGAGGAGTATGGATTCCAAGCAAAACCAGTTAGGCAATTAGATAATTTTCAGTGATTGCAGTCTTTTCCTGTAAGAACTCACAGCAGATTCCGGAATATCCAGCCCTGCACCTTTTGCAATTCCACAAAGTTTTTTTGATGAAGCACTTGGCAGTTCTCTAAGCAGTTCAAATAAATAACTGAGAGATTCAGCATTGAGATGGCTATGTGCAGGTTCTCTGAGCTCTTCAGTTGCGTCACGACTAATGTTGTAAGCTCGAGCAATTTCCCGCAAGTCTTGTTCTTCCAGCAACTCCCTTATTTCTTTTTGCTCTGCAAGACTGATTTGTTCAAGCCTTCTTGGAACATTTACCCCACACTGCTTACACCAACGGCGTAATGTGCTTCCCGTTACACCAGCTTCCGCCGCAATATCTTCCAAAGATTCACCGGATTCTATTCTTCCAACCAGTACCTCACGTTCTGCTTCAGAAAACCGTCTAATCTTTGCCGTTTTTGTCTTTAGATCTAAAGACGCTGTTTTTTCGGCAATGGCTTTCACAAACGGTATTTTTACCCCAAACATTTCGGCTACTTCAACAATATTTTTACCCCGATCCAACTCGATGGCAATCTCAATGTTCTGCAATTCTTTTTTGACTTGGTCAGAGTTTGTGGACATGCTAACAACTTATGAAAATTTGATAGTCAAATATTATTGTCAAATTATTCCAAATTAAAAGGCTACTTTTTTTCGTCATGGTCAAGACATTCTTGACAAGATGCTCTCCATTTGCGATGCTGAGATACGGTATTGGTGGAGATTTGCAGGTCTTTTTTGGTTTACCTGGTAGGATAGTGTCCTTTTAATCAGAAATGAATTTATATGTCAAAGGACTATTCTGATTCATAGAGTGAGGGCAATGGAAGAGAATCTTAATTCAATTGCAGAATATCGCTTAATTCCGGAATTTATTAACAATTTCAGTGGGGATAGAAAAGCTTGGCGGGCTCGAGCAATTGTAAATATTTTGATTGCAGATAAGCAAGTTTCCATAGGGGGGAAAAAGATATTTCAAAGATGCGATAATGATTATTGAAAACGACGAGGTTCGAAGTGAACTTATATCAGCTTTGAGGAATCGTGAGGCCTTGGAACTGGGGTGATTAACTTATGACCGTGAGTATGCAGAACATTTTTTCTTTTTTCTGGGGATAGTGATTGCTACCGACGGAAGGATAAAAAAACTTCCAAAGTTAAAATGCAGACTTCAATATGCGGCAAGCTCGGTTTCTCGTCTGGGACTGCAAAAGCAGTATTACGTCGGGTAACAGACATGATTGAACTCAACAATGAACGGAATCAGATGATTGTGAGCATGGGAGATATAGCCCCAGTATTTGTTTAAGAAAAAGAGGTTTGTGAAACATCTTAAATCATTAATTCTCCTTGAACTTTGAATGTCTTTGCTAATTTGTATTCCTGACACAATGAAGCCCGAATCTTTACGCTTTGCGCTGGTGTCACTTGACTCAGAGTTGCAAATCGAAATTGGTCCAGAGAATGTGCAAATACCCTCTGCAGTGGAGTTTGCTGTAGTTTGGAATCACCCGGAAGGGCTTTTGCTGAATTACCCAAATTTAAAAGCAATTTCATCTTACGGGCATGGAGCGGATGGTTTGTTATCAGACAAGAAGCTTCCGGAAAGTGTACCTCTAGTACGTCTGGCAGATGAAACAATGGCTGAGTGGATGAGTGAGTATTTGCTGGCTGTGGTGTTGCTCGAGAGGCGCCAGTTGCTGGCATATGCGAAAAACCCAGGCTTCAGCGAATGGGGAACAACTGCGCGTCATCCCGGAAATAACATTAGTATCCTTGGTTTGGGGTTCTTGGGACGTGCGGCCGCTAAAGTGTTTCTACAGCTGAGCTTCAAGGTTGCCGGGTGGAGCCGCACACTCAAACAAGTTGATGGAGTTTCCTGTTTTTCCGGAAGAGATGGATTGACAGACATGTTAAAAGAAACTGATTATCTCATCAACTTACTTCCGCACACTTCTGAAACTCATGATTTGTTAAATACTGACACATTAAAAGAACTCAAACGCGGAGCGTATTTGATTAATGTGGGACGGGGACAAACTCTTGTGGACGAAGATCTGATTCCATTATTGGATGACGGTCAATTATCTGGAGCTTGTCTTGATGTTTTCAGGACAGAACCTTTACCTTCAAAGCATCCTTTCCGGAAACATAATAAAATTCTTATTACGCCTCACAATTCAAGTGCTACGCCCGCAGATTCGGTTGCACCACAAATTCTTGAAAATTACAGACGGGCCACTTCCGGCTGTCAACTGTTGAACTTAGTTGATTTAGAACATGGCTATTGATCCATGAATTCCCGCATATCAATTATTTCTCGAAAAATTATTTTCTTACTCTTCCTGTTTTGTTGCGGATGGCTGGTTTCCTGTGGACTCCGGACAGCCCCTCATAACCTTCCAGAAGCAAAACCAAGATCAACATTCACTGACTTGAAAGTCCAGCAACTTGGTGAACGTCTCCGTTTATCCTGGATAATCAATGAAACTGAAAGGGCTTATGCATTTAGTAAGTGGTACGAAGATCCGTATGACAATGAATCCGAAAGGAGTGAAATTTTTGGTCAGGCAAACACACATTATCAAATGCTGAAAGCACGCCTTCCCAAAACAGGAGTTGATCTATTAAGCAAGTGGTATGAAGACAATTATGACAATAAAATAGAAAGGAGTGAAGCATTGAGTAAGTGGTACAATGATCAATATGACAATGGAACTGAAAAGACTGATGCTTTCAGTAAGTTGGATACAAAACAGAATCTGCAAGACTATTTTCTGATTCAGGAACGTCTAATACCACTTTATTGCCGGGATTGTGAAACTGAAGTAACACCTCCTTTGCGGGTATTATTTTCAAGTAACTCATTTATCCGGGAAGGGAAACATTTGTATTATTATTTAGATCTTCCAAAAAATGACTTAAATTTACGCGAATATGAGGTAAGTCACTTTGGGCCAGAGGATGAGATCCTGTCGCCTGTGCAAACTGTGAAATTTAGACAAAGCAATCTATTTCCAAAAGTGCCTGTCCCCAGCTTGCAATTAGTTCAAATTGAGGATGAAAATCAAATCATGCGATTTGCTTTTGGCAAAGTTGTATTGAAAAAAACAACTGTCATTGATGATGATTCAGAAAAATTACTGGAACAGAAAATAGAAAAATCTGAGAATTCAGAGATTGTTCCAGCGGTTAAACAGCAGCAAACAAAATCAAGAACATTCGTTTTGAGACTGTCTTGGCCTCTACTTTTCGATGAAGGTTTGAAACGTCTTCAAGGGAAGGGAGACTATTTTGAGGAACTGGAATTTTATCAGGTTCATCTTTACCGTACACGTAGTGGAGAAGATTGGCCGGAAACTCCAATTAACCGCAATTCTACCCAAAATAACCACTTCCTGGACAGACTTAAAGTAGATATCCCCCTCGCCAACTACCCGCATTTGGCAGATATGCACCCAGCTATTTCATCAGCCAAACTCTCGTTTTATATTGATTTGCGTGGTCAAAACGGAGATACTTGGTTGTACAAATTGCGGCTGGTTGATCGTTTCGGAAATGAAAGTGCAGCATCTGAGACTGTCAACTTTCAGTCGCCAATATTTGTCCCTCTTTCTGATTGACCTGTGAGACTGATTAATTCCTTATTATTAATTCTGTTTAGCTTTTTTCTTTTTTCCGGATGTTCTGAAAACGGAAAGAATATTCAGCAATTTTTGCTCACTCAAGATAATGTGCTGGGTTACATTGATGAACAGAAGAAGATTGTTGATAGCGATGAGGAAAATCCAGTAGCACATTTCAATTTGGCCAGATCTTATTACTTTATAAAAAAATACGATTCCGCAGAACAGCATGCAAGACGAGCCACGCGTTATGATCCGTTAAATGCTGGCTATTATGAACTTCTGGGAAGCTTGGCTTTCGCACTTGAACGTTATGGTGATGCCATTACAGAGTTGGCGACAGCAGTTAGAATTTCTCCAGAACGAGTTTCAGCTTATCTGAAATTAGCCGCAACTTATGAGAAAATTGACGATGATGGGCGAGCTATTTCATCCTTGGAGCAAGCACTGCAAGTAGATCGGCATTATGTTGAAGCACTCTACCATTTGGCTCGAATTTATTTACGCCAAAGGGAATTCGAAGGATCGTTGCGGACACTTGAAACTTTGCTGAAACTGGAGCCACATAATAAAGAAGCGTTGTTAATGAGGGTTCAGACATATTCTCTTCAGGGCAGTTATTATTATGCCCAAACACTGGCAAAAGAAATGACAAATCAGTTTCCGGATTATTTACCGATCAGACGCGAGTTACTCCGGATTCAATTCGCTCAGCAGCAATGGCCTGAAGCACAAGCCTTGCTGATTCAATTAAGAACAAAAAATTTACTTTCTCCTGAAGATCAACTGATTGAGGCATATTTGCTTTTGCATCAGGAACAGGAGGAAGAAGCCCGTCTGCACTTTAAAGCAATTCTTGAGAAGCAGCCAAAAAACGTGGATGCAATCATGGGTTTGGCTGTACAATTGTTGCGCAGGGGATTTTTAGACGATTCTCTTATCTGGTTAACACGCGGCCTGGAGATCAACCCAAGCCTGGCCAGAGCACATTATTTACGCTCCTCGATTTTGTTTCGACAAGGTGATTATCTGCAAGGAGACATGGCCATCGGTCGAGCACTGGAATTGGACTCAGCCAACCCTTCATATCAGCTTCTTTTTTTGCGTCGACAACTGATGAAAGGAGAATTGGCTGTTGTGGAAAAGCAATTGAGGCGAATTCAGGAAAAGCATCCATTGAATACAGAGGCTTTGCAGCTGCAGGCAGATTTGCACAAAAGCCGAGGTAATTCTGCGGAAGCGGAAAAATTGCTGAGGCAGGCAATTTTAGTTCACGATTCGCCCTCGATACATTTTTCATTGGCAAGAGTACTTTATCAGCAGGGCAAGTACCGTTCAGTTCTGGAAGTGACAACGCCTCTTATGGAAGTACTTTCAGGAAACTGGGAAGTTATTTATTTGCACGCCTTGACTTTGAGTCGTGTAGGAAATTTTGAAGAGGCGTTACGTATAAGTTTGCCCTACCTGGAGCGTAAGGAAAGTCAGGGCTATGCACATCGTTTAGTTGGAGATTTGTTGCGATATAAAGGGGAAGAGAAGGAAGCCCAAAAAATACTCCGTAATGGGCTGGAGCAGTTTCCCGGTCATCTCTTTTTGGTAGATGGATTTAGTGCATCGTTAGTTATGACTGAAGATTGGGCTGAAGTGCAGGAGTTGTTGGAAACAACTTTAGAGCAAAGCCAGCGTCTGGAAGGTAATCCTCCAATGCAACTATTGTTTCTGGATCGATTGGCAGTTGCTCATCAGCGTTTGAATAAAACTGAAAATAAGATCCAAATTTTACGAAAATTTCATCAAAAAAACGATCCACTGACTGCCGCACAATTGCACTCGCTGGAAGAGCAGCTCCTGTTTCCAATTTCGTTGCCGTCTCTTGACAAAGCATTGTCTCCTTTGATTCTTCAGTAAAATGTAAACAATATTGATGAAAAAAATAAATTAATTATATGGGTTTAAACAAGAATAAGAAGAGCAAATTCAAATCAGCATTCCATGCTGCAGAAGTAATGTCACACGATCTGTCTCTTCTGCGTGGAAAGAAACATTCTGCTTTTTTTGATGAATCAGAAGTGAAGGGGTTGCTGCCTTTAGAAGAAATTGAGAAGGAAGTTCAGAAATTAAAGAAAATTGACGTGGATTCCTACATTCAACGGGTGGTGAGTCCCTCTGAATCAAAAAACCGGCCAAGTGCTCCTGAAGTAATCCAGCAATTAGGAGGAAAAATGATAGCTGATGAAACTGAAGGACCACTTTATACTGCAGAAATTGAATTGTCAATTTCGGGACAAATGCGCAGGCTGGGTTTTATTGCTCAAAATCACAAAATGCAAAATGGAGTTTGGTCTCCAATTCACCATCGCAAGGCCGCAGAAAAGGTACGTTTCTTTGCTTCTCACAGTATCCCGCTGGTGACTTTCATGGACACTCCAGGAGCTGCCGCAGACGCAGAAGCAAATTTGGGCAATCAATCACATAGCATTTCCTTTTTGATTAGCGAGATGGCGAATTTGCAATTACCAGTTATTGGAATCGTTTTTGGCAGTGGTTACAGTGGAGGAGCAATTCCACTGGCAACGGCCAATATCCTGCTTTCAGTTCGAGAAGGTGTCTTCAACACTATTCATCCAAAAGGTTTAAGCAACATTGCACGTAAATATGATCTTTCATGGCAGGAGTCAGCAAAACACATTGGGGTTTCTGCTTATGAGCTACAGTCTCAAGGGTATTTTGACGGCATCATCGATTATAGCTATGATCAACCGCATCAGGTGAAAAATATAAAAGATGCGATTATCAGTGCAGTTGAAACTACTGAGAAAAATTCATGTAAATTTTTAAACGAAAATGATTTTTTCTTCAACCACTATCGTGACAGTATCAACCACTATCTCAATCCCTCAAAGCTTTTAATTGAAAGCAACCGGGTAACAGATCGTTCTCCAACTGGTACTCTGAATATTTTTGGTGATGTTTTTCGTTTTATGCGTTACCTGACATTACGTCAGCGCATTGTCAGTCGTTCTATCGACAGTTATGCCCGCTTGAGTTCTCGCAGGACTCCAGTAGGGGAATTACAGGAACGGTTGAAGAATGAACGTCTGGAAAAATTTGAACACTGGTACAAAACGCCTCTTGAGGTTCGCTTTCATGAAAAACTGAACAAACGTTATGAGCAATTTGTCAGTTCTCGTGAAGACAGTGTGAAAGAACGCGGCCGTTTTGTGGCCTTTTTCATCGGTGATCCGTTGGAAAATTATAAAAAAGCGATAGACGATTTAACTCTGGAGATACTACTTCATCTTTACAATTATTGGAAGAATAGTTCTTCAGGAAACATGATTGAGCTTTATGAACAACTAGGTAAATCCACACTGCATGACCATCCACCCAGAAATCCTAATTTGCTGGATCTACTAAGAACCACAGAAATAAATCAGAGTTTTCAGGAAAATTTTCAGAATATTCTCCTTTTTGACCTGCTCTACGATCAAGTAATTGAGGTACTCCCGACTATTGCAAACGAACTGAAAGGTACAAATCAAATTTCCCAAAAATCGGTGGAACAGTTGTTCGAGCAAACTGTTGAAGGAGCAATGCAAGAATTTGAAAAAAACTCTTTGCAGCTAGATAGCAATTCAGTACGATCACACTTTTTCAAGTGGCTGGCCAGTTTTATTGACCGCAAAGATTGTGATGAAGTTTTGGGAACCATTAGTGAGTGGAAGAGGGTTGTCTTTCCCCGTATGAGTCCGCCGCTGTTTGGGGTAGTGCGCTACTATTTTTCCGGATTGCTGCCTTCACTCTATGCAGCCCAGCAGGGCAAAGGGAAATTTCAAGGAAAAATAACTCCACGTAACATTGGCATTAAAGATTTTTGGAATCGTCTTGATCAATCTTACAAGGATTTGCTGATTAATAATTTGTTGCGGGAATACAAAAGTACTGTCATTACCTCCAGTAAAGTTATTGGACATTATTTCAAAGACTTTAAGGAACTACATGCTGATAGAATTACTTCTAATCCAGCGAAATTTCCAGGATTTAGAGATGCGATTGAGATGGCACTTGAGAACGGTGTTACTCCATGCGGTGTTGTGACTGGGCTGGCAACATTCACACATGAAGAAAATGGAGAGTCTGTCAGAGGGAAAAAATCAAAAACTAAAAAACAAAAAACAACTTACCGTGTAGGATTGGTGGTCAGTAACGCAGAGTTTCAAGCTGGTTCTTTTGATATGGCAAGCTGTGAAAAAGTTTGCCGCCTGCTTGATGACTGCGCGCGTCTGAAATTACCGGTGATCTTTTTTATCTCTTCTGCAGGCATGCAGACAAAAGAAGGCGGGGGTTCATTATTTTCAATGTCCATCATAAATGAACGAATTACACGTTTTGTAAAAGATTTGGATCTTCCGGTGTTGTGTTTTGGTTTTCGAGATTGTACTGGAGGTGCACAAGCTAGTTTTGTGACTCATTTGCTTGCTCGTACTTATTATTTTTCTGGATCACAAATCCCCTTTGCTGGTCAGCTGGTTGTGGAAAGTCACTTACCGGCGCATTCCACTTTATCCAATTATCTCGCAACCAATCCTGGCACAATGGATGGTCTTGTAAAAAATCCATTTGACGCAGATATTGATGAAAAACTACAGGAAATTGATCCAAAAATTCCCATTGCAAAACATACTGTAGAGGAGATCATTTCACGAGTATTGTCCGGTGAATACGAATTGTCTGTGGGCGACGAAGAACACATATATTCCACACAGGAAAATTTGCACACTGGCGAGATAAAGCGAGTGCTGATTCACGCACGTGGTTGCACGGCAGTTCGCTTGGTACGCAGTGCGCAAGATGGAGGTTTGGAAGTGGTTTTGGTAGCTTCCGATCCGGACATGGAAAGCTATCCGGCAACATTGCTTCGAGAGAAAGATCGTCTGGTTTGCATTGGGGGGAATACTCCGCAGGAAAGTTATCTGAATGGAATGAGCGTGATCAGGATTGCAGAGCAAGAGGACGTGGATGCTATTCATCCAGGGATTGGTTTTTTGTCCGAATCTCCGCATTACGCTCGTATTTGCCGGGAACATGGTTTCAACTTTATTGGTCCACGTGTTGCGAATATGGACAGAATGGGCAACAAATCGAATGCAATTGCAACAGCCAGAAAATTAAGAATCCCAGTTGTTCCTGGTAGTGAGGGTGCTTTAATGGAACCGTCGCATGCAATGGAAGTTGCTTCAGAAATTGGTTTCCCTGTACTGATTAAAGCAGCCCATGGTGGTGGAGGAAAAGGAATTGAGGTGGTCAGTGAAGTGAAGCGATTTCAGTCCACTTTCTCTCGAATGTCACAAGAAGCATTGAGTGCATTTGGTAATGGAGATTTGTACTTGGAAAAATATATTGGCTCGATGCGCCACCTTGAAGCCCAAATCGTGAGGGACATGCATGGAAATTCAAAATTTTTAGGCATTCGTGATTGCTCTGTTCAGCGCAACTACCAAAAACTGATTGAGGAAACTGCTTCTGGAATTCCAAAAAAAATCAGGGAACAGATCTATAGTTTTGCAGGTAAATTGATTGACGAAATTGATTACATTGGTGCAGGAACGGTCGAATTTATTTATGATCTTGAAGAAAATAAAGTGTATTTTATGGAAATGAATACACGGCTTCAAGTTGAACATCCGGTTTCTGAAATGGTTTCCGGAGTGGATTTGGTACGCCAACAGTTTGAAGTGACTCAAGGAAACAGCATTGGAGAGTTGGATTATAAACTTAACGGCCATGCTATTGAGTTAAGAATAATTGCTGAGAAAGTTGAGTTGGACGATGAGGGAGAGTTACGATTTGTTCCTGATCCGGGACATGTGACTGAAGTGTTTTTCCCCGAAAAAGCAAATGTGCGCGTTATTCAATCTGTTGTTTCTGGTTCTGTAGTCTCACCTTTTTACGATAGCCTTATTGCGCAAATTATCTGTTGGGGAAAATCACGTAAGGGAGCCATCAATAGTTTACTTGATTACTTAAAACAAGTGAAAATTCATGGTGTTTCTACTAATCTGGCTTTGAATCGTGCTATTTTGCGAGATGCTTCTTTTCAAAAGGGAGGTTTCAGCACTTTATATCTTACAGACTTTTTTGCACAGGCTGACACGAAGAAACTTTTGAGAGAAGCAAAGAAAGACTCAGGAACTACAAAAAATTCTTTAGACCAGAAAGCAATTATGCTGGAAGGTTCGGAAGAGTTGAAAGTTCTTTCTCCTCAGATGGGAGGGTTTTATCGCGCAACCTCTCAGGATGATGAGCCATTTGTCAGTGAAGGACAAATCATTGATGTTAATCAAACTCTGTGCCTGCTTGAATCGATGAAAGTTTTCACCGAG
>Ga0209753_1000680_pt1 | contig 14314 bp, 16 predicted proteins | sample METZYME_3_550m_FD_187550 | JGI IMG/M metagenome (GOLD analysis project Ga0209753, IMG submission 187550) | Marine microbial communities from oxygen minimum zone in mesopelagic equatorial Pacific - METZYME_3_550m (SPAdes) (version 2) | ecosystem: Environmental > Aquatic > Marine > Oceanic... | reverse complement strand
AACCGTTCCGTATATGCTACGCGGTGCTTATCCACGACACCATCAAGGCGATTGATCACGCCAAAGAGTTCAGAGACCTGCAGAAAATTCTCGCAGAGGTGTGGCGACGTTGACAGGCATAAAATCCAGCCCTGGAACTTCAATTAGTTTAATTTCCTCAATCGAACTTCCGTTTTTGGTGGTCTCCGATGTTTGGGGCGTCTTTATTTACCTCCGGGCCGAAGTAGCGTAGCAGTACCAACGGTTCGGTGTCGCTGGTATTCTCGAAGGTGATGCCAGCTTTGGCGCCGGCTTCGGTGCAGAAGTATTCATCCTCGGTCAACTCGTGAAAACGGATGAGTTTTGGGCTGTTAAGTGCCTGGCCGTTGATGGTGCCTTTGCCCTGAACACAGATGCCGCTCCAGGCACCCTTGTCTTTGATGGTGCATTTTATGCCGGGATCGACCGTGAGTTCCTTGGCGGTGAAAAGTTGCTCGCGCTTGATTCGGCCGTAGACGATCCAGCGGTCGACGTAGCCTTCCTTGCGCGTATCGGCCACGGGGATGGGCTCGAGGTAGTGGCTATCCTTGAAATTCTCGTTCGTGTTGCCGGCCCAGTCGAGTTGGTTGACGATGAAGTCAAGGTCGCGGTGCTTTTTCTTGGGCATGTCTTTAACGAGCAAACTCCACGGCACTTCGCGGCCTTCGACGAGACTTTGATACATGCCGAACACGTCGCTGCCCCATTGAGGCTCGTATGTGCAGAGGCTGCCGGGGGCGTGCAGGATACATGGCGGGATGAGCCAACCGGTGCCGGGCTTGAGGCGATAGGCGCGGCTAAGGTCGAGGATGCCGTTGTCTCCCTTGTTCCAATCCTCGAGGCACTTGCGCACTTGCGTCTTGGTCGTGCCGGGCTCGAGGCCCATGAAGGTGTACGGGAAATTGTTGCCCACATTGTTGTGCTGCGGCGGAAAATAATAACTCTCCGGCTTGCCTTCCTGCCCGACCAGCTTGGCCTGCTGGGCGTTCTGGTGCATGTGGTGCGGGATGGGCCCCATGTTGTCGAAGAATTTTGAATACACCGGCCACTTGCCATATTTTTTCCATATGCGTTTACCGATGATATCCGCACCGCACTCTGCCACCGCCTCACGTAGCGTGAAGCGATTGCGCCCGTGCACCACGTAGCTCAGGCCCTCATCCGGCACACGTCCCTCGTTGGCCGCCTCTGTGGTGGAGCCAAACCAGCGCTCGTCAATGCCGCCGCGATTCAGCCCATAAGCGTACGTGTCATCCGGATGCAGCTTGAGGCGCAGGCCCGGCTGCAGGAAAGAGCGCGGCACCCACGTGGGTGACAATCGGAGTAGCCCGCCGGTTAGTTCGAGTGCAGCGTCCACGTGCTTGCGGACATTTTTTTTGACGGTCTTCAGTTGTTTAACGGATGTCAGTGGCATGATGATTTAACTTGGAAAAATTGGCTTATAAACAGAAAAATCGGGCAGCAATTTGCCCAAATTGCCCGGCCAAGTCGAGTTCAGAACTTGGCCATGCCCCTCCTCTCGGCTAAAAACAGCTCCACCGAGTGTCCAGCCAAAGTTCTTTTGCCTCTGAGGCTTTTTCACTCGCGATTGGCTTGCCCGTGAGGTTGCTTCAAATCAATGTTTCCGGCCCTGGGTTGCATCAAATTGAACACATCTAAAAAACAGAGTTTGGCCAAGCAAATACCATCAGGCCGTGTAACCCTGTCCCGGCGGCATTTTCTCACGGCTACAGCCATCGGTAGTCTAAGTGCCGGCGTTATTCCAAGTGCCTTGGCCAAGCCGGGCTTCAAACTCAACTACATCCTCTCATCGTCGATGTATGGCACGCTGCCGCTGACAGCGATCATGCCCGAGGTTCGAAAAATCAGCGCAAGCACGATCGACATATGGCCGCGCGTCCACGGCAACCAGCGCGAGCAGATGGAAGAAATGGGGCACGATAAATTCACGGTGCTTCTCAAACTACACAACGTCCGGCTCGGCTGTATCACCCGCTATGACCTTGGTCCGTTTAGGTTGCAGTCGGAAATGAAACTTTGCGCCAAGTTGGGAGGCAACCTGTTGGTCTCCGGCGGCAGCGGGCCCAGTGGACTTGAAGGGAATGAACTCAAAGCCGCTGTGAAAACGTTTGCCGAGAAAATGAAACTGCACGTCGCTGCGGCCGAGGCGGCCGGGGTGACCATCGGCATCGAAAACCATGGCAACAACCTCATCAACACGCCCGACTCACTGAAATGGTTCGCCGAGTTTGCGCCGTCGAAAAACATCGGTGTTGCCATGGCCCCCTACCATCTCGAAACACTTGGCCAAACGGCAGACGACCTGGCCAGACTGATTCGTTCGCTCGGCAATCGCATTGTCATGTTCTATGCGTGGCAACATGGCATGGGATGCCACAAAAAACTGCCCAAGGAACAGGAACTCCTCCAGATGCCCGGCCGCGGCAAGCTTGATTTCACGCCGATGCTTCAGGCACTCAAGGCCGTGAACTACACCGGCTACACTTCCATCTTCATGCACCCGGTCCCGCGCGGCATCCCGATCCTCCCCACCTCCACCGAAACCACCGCTGAGATCAACCGCGCCCGCGTCTACCTGAAAACCCGCCTGGATAAGGCGTAACAATGAAACTGCAAAAGACCACATTCAAGCCCGGCACAAGAGTTCGGTTGAAGGACTTCGACACACGTGAAACCAGCGGCTTGACCAAGGAGGAATCTTATCCCATCGCCGAGGGGGACACGCATCTTATCGGGGATTTGGCCTACAAACTGTACGCGGAAAACAGCCGGGCACTATTGATCGTGCTTCAAGGGATGGACACCGCTGGCAAGGATGGCGCCATTCGGCATATTATGCGCTGTGTCAACGCCCAGGCCACCGAGGTGATTCCGTTCAAGAAACCCAGTTCGGAGGAACTCGATCACGATTTCCTTTGGCGCGTGCACAAGAAGGTTCCGGCCCACGGCAACATTGGCATCTTCAACCGCTCGCACTATGAGGACGTATTGGTGGTACGCGTGCACGATTTGGTACCCAAACTCGAGTGGCAATCCCGCTACCAGCGAATCAACGAATTCGAAAAGTTGATCACAGGCTCCGGCGTCACCATCCTCAAGTTTTTCCTGCACATCAGCAAAGAGGAACAGGGGGAACGACTGCAGGCCCGGCTGGATAATCCCAGCAAGCGCTGGAAATTCAGCAAGGCCGACCTAGAAAAACGGGTGTTGTGGGACAACTACCAGGCCGCCTATGTCGACGCGCTGACCAAGTGCAACACGCGACATGCCCCGTGGCACGTCGTCTGCGCGGATCGCAAGTGGCACCGCAATCTCGTGATCGGCCGTATCGTCTGCAAGACACTTGAAAAAATGGGACCACAGTTCCCACCATCCGAGGACGACCTCGACGGCATCACGTTCGAGTGACCCGCTTGGCTATCCATCCAATTGGCTTGGAAAAGCGCCTGACCAGGGGTTAACTCGCGGCAGCCATGAGCAACGAATTCAGACCAAGGGTTTTGATTATTTTTGGGGATGCCGCCGAGACGGTGGACACGATGTATCCCTACTTTCGCCTGATCGAGGGTGGTTACGAGCCGGTGCTGGCAGCGCCGGAGAAGCGCGAGTACCAGTTGGTGATGCATCAAAATAAACCGGGCTGGACGATCACCAAGGAATGGGAGGGCTACACGATGCCGGCAGCGATCGCGTTCAAGGATGTGAGGCCAGAGGAGTATCTCGGTATTTTTTTCAGCGGAGGCCGCGCGCCGGAATACATTCGAGAGGACGAGGATCTGTTGCGCATTACACGTTACTTCTTCGAGAAAAACGCGCCAATCGCTAGTGTGTGCCATGGCGTGGAAATCCCCGCCCGTGCCGACTGTGTTAAGGGACGACGCATGGCAACAGTACCCAAGGCCAAGTTCGACCTTGAAGTGTGCGGCGGCACGTTTGTCGATGAGCCGTGCGTGATCGACGGTAACCTCGTCAGCGGCCGCACGTTCTGGGATCACGGTTACTACATTGGCGCTTGGATGAAACTCCTCGACGAAGCCCGTGACGCCAACTGAGCGCTTGGCCTGCAAAAAAAAGGATGACACCAGGCGGATGGCTTCCGTACCTTTCCCCGGCTTTATGGGTTGTAACCATCCGTCCGAGCTGCGCCTGGCCATGTGGTGCGGGCCGCGAAACATCTCCACCGCGCTCATGCGCGCGTGGGGCAACCGGCCGGACACTTTCGTCGTCGACGAACCGCTCTACGCGCATTACCTCCGCGAAACCAGGCTGCCGCACGCCATGGCAGACGAGATTATTGAGCGTTACGAGGCCGACTGGGAAAAAGTCGCCGCCTGGCTGACCGGCCCGATCCCGGGGGGCAGGACGATTTTTTATCAAAAACAGATGTGCCACCACATGCTAGCGGGCATCGGCCGCGACTGGCTTGGCCAGGTGACGAACTGTTTCCTCATCCGCGAGCCGCGCGAAATGCTCACGTCGCTGATGAAGAAACTCCCCAACCCGACGCTGACCGACACCGCACTGCCGCAGCAACTCGAACTGTTCAACCACGTCCGTGAGTCGACCGGCGATGTGCCGCCAGTGATCGACTCGACTGAAGTGCTGCGCGATCCTCGTGGCATACTAAGTGCGTTGTGCGATCGCTTGGGGGTTGCGTTCATCGAAGCGATGCTCGAGTGGCCGCCGGGTATCCGTGAGTCGGACGGCATCTGGGCGGAGCACTGGTATCCGGAAGTCGAAACCACAACCGGCTGGCGAGCGTACAAGCCGAAGGATGATCCCGTGCCCGACTCGCTGAGCGGCGTGCTCGAGCAGTGCAATGAGATTTACGGGCAGCTTTACCCGCACCGCATCACCGCCTAACCAAAAATCATGCTCCAAAAATTCAACGAGAAAAACCGCGACCTGCTGATCAACATCAACGGCAAGCTGCTGCACCGCAACGAGGCCGGCATCAGCCCGTTCGACTCCGCCGTGCAGGGCGGCGACGCTGTGTGGGAGGGACTGCGCGTTTACGACGGCAAAATCTTCCGCTTGGCCAGGCACCTCGAGCGACTCCGCAGCTCGGCACTCGCGCTGGCCTTCGCGGAGATACCGTCGGTCGACGCCATCACGACCGAAATCAAGCGCACGCTTGAGGCGAACAACATGACCGACAACGCACACATCCGGCTCACGCTGACGCGCGGCGTCAAGCTCACCTCCGGCATGGATCCGCGCCTCAACACCGCCGGCCCGACGCTCATCGTCCTCGCCGAGCACAAGGAGCCGGTGTACGACAAGAGCGGCCTGAGCCTCATCACCTCGAGCGTCCGCCGCCCATCGCCCGACGTGCTCGACCCGAAGATTCACCACTGCAATTTGATCCAGTCCATCCTCGCCAAGATCGAGGCCAACCACGCCGGGGCCGATGACGCGGTGATGCTAGACTCGCGCGGCTTTGTCGCCGAGACGAACGCCACGCACCTCTTCATCGTAGAGGGAGGCACCGTGACGACAAGCCGCCTGGTCGCCTGTCCCGAGGGCATCACGCGAGAGGTCGTGCTCGGCCTTTGCCGCGACAGTGATATCCCGCACGAGGTGCGCGACGTTTCACTCACCGAGGTGTATCGTGCTGAGGAGCTATTTTGCACCGGCACGATGGGCGAACTGGCGCCGGTTACGCAGGTCGATGGCCGTACCATCGGCGGCGGCGGGATCGGCCCGATGACCCGGCGCTTGGCCAAGCTCTTCGCCGCCTGCGTCGCCGCCGAGGCCGAGCAGGTGCTGGATTGATTTTTTTGGTAACAATTTCGATCAAACCGTGTAGCTTTCCTGCGCGATGACTATTGCTGACGTTTTGAAGGGACTTTTGTTGATTCTCGGCGCGATGCTTGTTTTTCAAGCCTATTGGCTGGCGGGCACCGGGCTTTTTCCACGGTTGGTTGGCCAGGCGAGAGACCGCTACAAAAAGCCAATCAGCACCACGCTGATCGGCTTGGCCGTCGTTGTGCCAACATTCTTTATCGGCTTCGTCTGGCTGGGCAAAAAAGATGGCGATATCTTCAACGTCTTCAACGGCATCGGCTTAGTGATCGGTATAGTGCCGCTGATGCTCGGCCTCATCGGCTCGGCCGGCCTGTGCCAATTGATCGGCCTCGGCCTCCCCGCACCGGGCGACCAAAGCCAAAACTGGCGGCGCGTTTGGCGTGGTGGCTGGGTGCTCAACTTCTGCTACCTGCTGCCGTTAATCGGTTGGTTTGTCATTTTGCCGTGGGGCATCATCAGCGGCTGCGGCGCGTTCGTCATGTCGCTTTCCGGCAACACCGCCCCGCGCAACAGGGCAAGAAATGCCGGACGTGAGCCCAGACGTACTTCTGCCCCCGAGCCGGTGGCCAGGCTGGATGACGATTCCCCGCGTAGTTCACGGCTGCAGCGCAGTCAGATCCCCAGTGGCGACGAAGGGAACAAGCCTCAGCCAAGATCCCGCCGCCCCCGTCGCCCGTCTCGTCCCAAGCAGGAGGAATGATGGGACTCAGCGGACGGCCCAAGGTTTTCCCTGGCCACGAGGCTGAGATTGCCTGATTGCCCTTGGATCCCGGAGGACGGCAATGGAGGGTTTCGCCGAACTCGGACACGATTTAGGATTATGCCATCGCAAAACCATCCAACCCCGAGACTAACCGCTCCTTGGGGCACACCCGCCTCGGCCGGCAACGAATTGTCCCGGCGTTCTGCCTTTAAGCTGGCGATGGGTGCCGCCGGCCTGGCCGCTGCCGGTACAACCGCAACCGCCGCGCAATCTACAAAGGATTCGCGCAAGGCCTCGCCCAAGCGATACGGCATGAAAAAATCGATCAACCAATGGGCGTTCCCGTACCCGGAACGGATGAACCTGCGCGAGTGCCTGCAGTTGGCCAAGGACGCCGGCTTCGACGGTATCGAGCTGAACTACGACCTCGACAACGACCTGTCGCCCAAACACGGCCCAAAGGAGTATCAAAAAATCCGGAAGATGGCAGACGACATCGGCATCGCCATCAGCGGGGTGTGCTCGTTTCTGTTTTGGCCTTATCCGCTGACGAGCAACGATCCCGCCGAACGCGCGCGCGGCATGGAACTGGCCGGGTTGATGACTGAGGCGGCGCACCACTTGGGGACAGAAAACCTGCTCGTGGTGCCTGGCGCGGTGCACATGCCTTGGCGCGAAGACCATGACCCCACACCTAACGACGTCTGCGATCAGCGCGCCAAGGCCGCGATCGGCAAACTCCTGCCAACGGCCGAGAAACTAAAGGTGCACCTGAACATGGAGAACATTTTCTTCAACGGCTACCTGCTCTCGCCGGCGGAGATGATCCAGTTCGTGGACGGATTTGGCAGCGAGTACGCGCAGGTACATTTTGACACCGGCAACATCATGTTGTTCCAGTTTCCGGAACACTGGATTCGTATCCTTGGGCGGCGCATCCGCAATGTGCATCTGAAGGAATTCACGAAAAAAGGAACAGATCACTCACTCGAGACGTTTCGGCCGCTGCTCGACGGGACGACCAACTGGCCGGCCGTCATCGAGGCATTCGACGAGACAGGGTATGACGGCTACCTGACATTCGAGTATTTCCATCCCTATCCCCATTACCCCGAGGCGCTGGTTTACCAGACCTCCGACTCGCTCAACCGGATGCTAGGACGCTCGGTTTAAATTGCGCCACAAAAAACTTCCCTTCGGGTGGCGCGCCTCTACACTCCGCGCCCGCATGGGCAGGGAGCCAATCACCAGCAAATATATCGAGGTTCGAGAGTCGGAGATTCACGGCACCGGTGTGTTCGCCAGGGCCAAGGTGCCCAAGGGCAAAAAGGTCATCGAGTATATCGGCGAAAAGATCACCAAGAAGGAATCGGCACGCCGCAGCATCGCGCTGATCGAGAAAAACGGGGGCAGCGATACCGACGGTGCGGTGTACATCTTCGAGGTGAACAAACGCCACGACATTGACGGCAACATCCCGGAGAACACCGCTCGGTTCATCAACCACTCCTGTGATCCCAACTGTGAGCCCGACGTCATCAAGAACCGCGTCTGGCTCATCTCCACCCGCAAGATCAAAAATGGCGAGGAGTTGAGCTACAACTACGGCTTTGACCTCGATGACTACGAGAAGCACGAGTGCAGGTGCGGCGCCAAGGAATGCATCGGCTATATCACCGCCGAGGACAACTGGCCTAAGCTCAAGAAACGCCTCGCCAAGAAAAAAAAGAAGGCCAAAAAATCAAAGAAAAAAGCGGCCAAGAAACCTGCCAAGACAAAAAAGGAACCAACAAAGAAGGCCAAGAAATAGCCGCGCTTGGCCAAGCGCTTGGGCGCTAAAATCCGCCACCCATTTCCTTCTGCAATTTCTGGCCGAACTTGGCCATGTCGGCCTCCGGCGGACGATATCCATCGCTCGGCGGGACCAGAGCCGGGCGGCCGTACTGATCCACATGCCATTCGCATTTGATCCCGTCGGAGAACGTCACCGAGCCGCTGGCCATCATCCCCGGCTGGGTCACGGGCGACACCGTCACGGAAACCTCCCCGCCATTGCCAGCGTCATCTGCCAACGGGTCTTCGGCCGTTGGCGAAGCCTCGCCCATGGGGTTTTCCGGCGCCGGGAACGGGTTCTCAGGTGTCGGGCCATCCGCCGGTGTTGCCGCCGCCTCTTCCTCAGATTCGGTTTCCTCCGGTTCCGGCTCCGGCTCCTCATCCTTTGGCGTCAACTCAAGGTCGCCCACGAGGAACCGCACATCCATGTAGGTCATCCGGATATCCATCTCGGATTCGAGGCGCGATTGAATGGCCGACAAGTCGAGCCCTTCCTCGACCCAGCCGGCGACTGTCTTTTTTTGATTCTCGTCGAGTTGCATGATTACCCCTTTGGCAAACCGGTCGCTTGGTTTGCGGGCGCGCCCTTGACTACCCGCACCCTTGCCAACAAACAAGCCCGAAACGACTGGAAGCGGGGAGACTGTAATTCCCGGCCAATCACTCGGCACCAAGGGTGCTGACTTTCTCGCTCTTGGGAAATCGTTGTGCTAGGTTGGCGGGGATGATTTCTGGCATCGTGAAGAAGGAGACTCCCGCGGAAGCCAAGGTCCGTGTCGGCGACGAGCGCCTGCTCAAGGTGAGCCAGGAGGCCGGTAACAAGGTGCGCTCGCTACTCGCACGGCAGGGGCGTCCCGGGGGAGTGCTGCGCGTGGCGGTGGTCGGCGGCGGTTGCTCCGGCTTGCAGTACAAACTGGACTTACAGGACGCGCCGGCGCACCGGGACATCCTCGTCGAGGGCTGCGGTATCCGCGTGGTGGTCGATCCGAAAACGGCCCTCTATGTCACCGGCAGCCAGTTGGACTATGCCGACAAGCTGGAGGACGGCGGCTTCAAGGTGAACAATCCCAACGCCGCGAGCACCTGTTCCTGTGGCGAAAGTTTCAGCGCCTGATCGGGGCGGTCAAGTGTTCCGCCGATGACCGATTGCTTCGCACTGCTAAATTTCCCCCGACGCCCTTGGCTTGACCCAGACGCGTTGAAGCAGCGTTTTCATGAGTTATCCGCCGAGGTTCATCCCGACCAGGCGCACGACGCAACCGATGAGGCAAAGGCGGAGTTGCAGCAGCGCTTTACAGAGGTAAACGCCGCGCATCAATGCCTGGGCGATGCGAAATCGCGCGTACGGCATCTACTCGAACTTGAGCTTGGTCAAGCACCGGGCAACGTGAAGTCCATCCCTGGAGAAATGACCGATTGGTTCATGGAGATCGGTGCGGTGTGCCGGGAGGTGGATGCGTTTTTGGTAAAAAAGGAGGCGCAGGATTCGCCATTGCTGCAGGCGGTGTTGATGGGTGAGGGCATCGAGTTGAACGACAAAGTTACTGAGATCCACGGCCGGTTGCAGGCGGAGTTGGCCATTCTTGATGCCGAATTGCGGACGCTTGGCCAAGCGTGGGAGGCGCTCGATACTCAGGCGGAGGGGCGGGTGAATGCTTTGCCCTTGGCCAAATTGGAGGCCCTTGGCCAACGACTTAGCTTCTGGGTGAAGTGGAGTGGCCAGCTTGCGGAGCGATCGAGCCGGCTGATGTTTTGAACTGTCGTCGGGGGCGCTTTGCTTGACCAGTCGACGCTGCTTGGTCAGGCTGGTGCCGCCTGATCACTTTTTGACATGAAACAACTTTCGTATTTTTTGGTGGCGATCGCCTTGGCTGGCGTGATGACAACTCCTGTTTTGGCTGAAAAGGAAAGCGCCAAACTGGAGAATGGTTTTGTGGCGTTGTTCGACGGCAAGTCGACCAATCAATGGATGAATGCCAGAAGCGGCAAGTTTCCTGAAAAGGGCTGGATGATCGAGGCTGGTTGCCTCAAGCACACGGCCAAGGGTGGTGGCGGTGACATCATCACTAGGAGCACTTACGAGCAGTTCGATTTTCGCTTCGAATGGAAAGTGGCCAAGGGCGCGAACAGCGGTGTGAAATATTTCATCATCCGTGAACGCGGATCGCTTGGGCACGAATATCAAGTGCTGGATGATAAGAACCATCCCGACGGAGCGAAAGGGGCCAACCGTCAAACAGCGGCATTTTACGACGTCCTCGATCCAGCAAATAACAAGCCGATAAAGCCGGTGGGAGAATTCAATTCATCGCGCATTCTCGTGAAGGGAAACACCGTGAAGCACTTTTTGAATGGCAAAGTTGTGCTGACTTACAAACTCGGCAGTGACGAACTCAAGGCAGCCATAGCCAGGAGCAAATTCAAAAACTTGAAAGTGTTCGGCCAACGCCTGCCGGGGCATATTTTGCTTCAAGACCACGGCGACGCCGTCTGGTACCGCAACATTCGCATCCGCGATTTGAGTAAGAAATAAACGCTAGTTTTTCCTGATCAGAAAAAACTAGTGTTTGCTGCTTCTGGTACTCATTGAGCTTGGCCAAGTTTTTCTTTTCAACGGGTGCGCCCGGTTGGATGCTCCCCGCGATGATCAAGCGTGTTTTTGTTGTGATGCTGTTGGGACTCGGATTCCCCAAGCTCCCGGCCGCTGAGTTGAAAACCTGGAAACTTCTGGATGTTTGGCCTGGTAAAGTGCCGGGCGAAAAAGGGGATGTCCCTTCGGAAACCCTGACCACACACAAGTACCGAGGCGCTCCCATTCTCAAATATAACAACGTCACGAAGCCGACATTGACGGTGTTCAAGCCGTCGCAGGAACAGGATGCTGGCGCGTCGGTGGTGATCTGCCCCGGCGGGGGGTATCAAATATTGGCGTGGGATCTGGAGGGGACAGAAGTGGCGAAGTGGCTTAACTCAATCGGCGTCACCGGCGTGGTGCTAAAGTATAGAGTGCCCCGTCGCAAAGGCCGTGAAAAACACGATGCCCCGTTGCAGGATGTACAACGAGCGGTGAGCCTGGTCCGGCATCATGCAAAGGAGTGGGGGCTTGATCCCAAACGGATTGGTCTTCTCGGCTTTTCGGCGGGTGGCCATTTATCCGCGACAGCGATGACGAACTATGACAAGCGCAACTACAAGCCGATCGATGCCATTGACCAGGCGAGTTGCCGTCCGGATTTTGGCGTATTGATTTATCCGGCTTACCTCGTCGATAAAGAAACCAAGACCGAACTGTCGCCGGAGTTGCGTATTACAAAAAACACGCCCCCAGTTTTTTTTGCCCATGCGGGTGATGATTCTGTTCCAGCGGAAGGAAGCGTGCGGTTCTGGCAGGAGCTACGACGCAAGGGAGTAAAGAGCGAGGTGCACGTGTTTCCAAGTGGAGGCCACGGTTACGGCCTTCGTCCGTCAAAGGACCCTGTCACCGCCTGGCCGGAACTTTGCGGTGATTGGTTAAAGAGCATGGGTTTTTTGAAGCGTTAAACTCGTCCGGAAAGCACTTGGCTTGGCAGTTCTTTTTTATCCAGCGGCTTTAACCTCGCCAGCGGGGCGAGCGTCGGCCTTGAGGGATTTGTCAAAAGCCAAGGCGCGTTTGTAGAGCCGTTGAACGATCTTTTGGTTTGCCGCTGCGACGTCCGTCGTTTCGCCGATGTCTTCGGCCAAGTTGTAAAGTGTTAGCGCCGGTTTGGTTCCTTCTTTTTGCTGTTTCTTGGTTCCACCGCCAATATGGAGTTTCCAATCGCCACTGCGGACCGCACGCAGGCCGGCGCCGCGATAGTAGTAAAACTGTTTGTGCGGGCTCTTGGCTCCTTCTTTGCCGGACATCAACCGCCAGATATTTTTGCCGTCTATCTTGCGCTTGGGGAGTTCGGCTTTGGCAAGCTTGGCAAAGGTCGGGAGAATGTCGCATGCGGCGGCAACTTCGCCGCAGTCGGAGCCTGCCGGGATTTTGCCGGGCCAGCGCATGATGGTCGGCACGCGCATGCCCCCCTCCCATGTGCTGAATTTTGCGCCACGCAACGGCAACGCCGAGCCGCCGTGATGGCGTAGTTTGAGATGCCACGGGCCATTGTCGCTGGTGAAGATGACGAGTGTATTGTCATCGACACCGGTCTCTCTCAGCGTTTTCAAAACCTGGCCTATCGAGTAATCAATCTCTTCGATCGTGCGGATGTAGGCTTTCTTTGGATCCTTCGTGTAAAACTTGTCCGACACAAAAAGAGGGATGTGCGGCATGGTGTGCGGCATGTAGAGAAAGAACGGTTTGTCTTTGTTGCTGCGGATGAATTGCTGCGCTTCATGCGTGTAGCGTTCGATGATCGTGTTTTGATCCACAGGGCGTTCGATCTCTTTGGTGTTGCGAAGCAGCGGGACGTTCCATGGGGAGATGTCTCGCTCGATCCAGGCACGGTCCAGGTTGCGGTCCTTGCCCTTCACGCCGTCCATGTCGTTGGAGTAGGGGATGCCGAAGTAGCTGTCGAAGCCGTGGTTGGTCGGCAGGAATTTTGGCAGGTGGCCGATATGCCATTTGCCCACGGCGGCGGTGGCATAGCCCTTGGTTTTGAGAATCTCAGCAATGGTGGTTTCCTCGGGGTTCAGGCCGATGTTGTGGCGTGGAAACAAAACACCGGTGATACCCACTCGCGGTGGGTAGCAGCCGGTCATCAACCCGGCGCGGGACGGCGAGCAAACCGGGGCAAGCGAGTAAAAGTCGGTGAACTTCATTCCTTCGTTGGCCATGTTGTCCAGGTTCGGGGTCTTGATGGTCTTTGAGCCAAAAACACCGACGTCCTGATAGCCCTGATCGTCCATGAAAATGAGGACGAAGTTTGGAGTGCGCCCGGCCTCGGTGGCTGAGGTTAAAGCGAAGCTGGCGGCGAGGCTGAGTAAGCCCTTGGCCAAGCGGTTGAGTGTGCAAAACTGGGACATGGATTGGAGTCCACGACACTAAACAAGGCCAGGTGCGGATACAAGCAATGCTTGGTTTTGCTCGTCGAAGCTTTTGGTTTGGGATACACCACCCGCACCGATGAGCGAATCGAGCGCACCGAAAATCGAGAAATGGCCCTTCATCGCCGGGGACGTGGCTCTCCTGATTATGGCTTGGTTGGTTTACTACCACTCCGGGGAATCGTTTGAAGGGCTGGAGTCGTTTTGGTGTTTTGCCTGCGTGGCGGCGGGAGCGTGGGTCATGGTGCTGCCGTTCCTCAGGGAATTCCAGGCTCAGGCTGACCTGACCGAGGCAAAGGAACTTGCCGCCTCGGTTGAGAAAATCTCCTCTGTCGATGCCATTGCCAAGCAGATCGAGAGTGCCACCGAGCAGTGGCTCCATGTCGAGGACCGGGCCAATGAGATTAACGCCGCCTCGCGGGAGATCGCCGGCAAGATCAATGCCGAGGCGCGTGAGTTCACCGAGTTTCTGCAGAAGGCCAACGACACGGAGAAGAATCATCTGCGGCTCGAGGTGGACAAGCTCAACCGGGCGCAGGGCGAATGGGTGAAGGTGGTCACCGGGATGCTGGATCACGTGTTTGCGCTCAACCAAGCAGGCCGACAGTCCGGGCAGGACAAATTGGTGCGGCAGTTGAACAACTTTCAGGCCGCCTGCCGGGATGTGGCCCGCAGGGTGGGGGTGATCACTCATGAACCGAAACCGGAGGTGGGTTTCGATGCCGAAAAACATCAACTGCGCGATCCCGAGGCGGAACCGGAGGACGGCGCGAAGATCATCGGCATCGCCGCGCAGGGATTGTCCCACCAGGGGCAGTTGCTGCGCAAGACGGTCGTGGTGATTGAGGGGGAGGAGGAGCTTGGCCAATCTCCACCGGATGCCGGCAAAACCAAGCCCAAGCCGAAAGCCAAATCCAAGGCGAA
>Ga0209753_1000679_pt1 | contig 14315 bp, 7 predicted proteins | sample METZYME_3_550m_FD_187550 | JGI IMG/M metagenome (GOLD analysis project Ga0209753, IMG submission 187550) | Marine microbial communities from oxygen minimum zone in mesopelagic equatorial Pacific - METZYME_3_550m (SPAdes) (version 2) | ecosystem: Environmental > Aquatic > Marine > Oceanic | place... | reverse complement strand
TAAAATGAGTAACGGTTCTGGTACCACGCTTACGGATAATAGTACCAACAGTTACACGGGAACACTTACGAATATGAATAACAGTGCCTGGGTAACATCCTATGCACCTATCGCAAATATGAATGCCAGTTATAAGACAGATGTGGAAGCAGTTTGGCAAAATACCGGTACCGATGATTCCAGTCCATCCAATGGACTCTATATGACCATGGGATCTGCCCTAACAGAACAGAACTGGGCAGTGTTTGGCAATAACAATACATCGGGCTCCACCACATCTGATCTGCCCAGCGGTGTAGGGTTAAGATCCGGTCGCATCTGGCAGGTGGCGGAACGAGGCACAGTCGCACCAAATATTACCATAGCAATGAGCGATGCTACTGGATTAAGCACTTTCGCCCACAGTGCAACCGCGAATAAACTCCTTTCGCGTTCGGGGTCAAGCGGAAATTTCGCCATTCTCACACAGGGTAGCTCAACGTCCAGATCTAACAAAACTGTTCAATTTAATTCTGTTAGCCTGGATTCTGGATATTATTATGCCTTAGGCATTGCTTCATCGCTCCTTTCAGATGGCTCCTGGGGTAGCACTAGCTGGCTTAAAGCTCAAGATTTTGATGGTGCGGTAGACAGGGCTTACCAAAGTGCTGGCACCAGTGCTACCGAAAACCCACTTCACCGGTCCACAAATGGTGATGGCAAAGCCTGGACCGTTTCAGCTATGTTTAACTATAAAGATAGCAATGGATGGCCAATTTGGCACCAGGGAGCTTTTGAAGACGGACACGCAAGGCTCATAGCAAATAACAGCTCAGGAATTCTTTTTAAGTATGGTGACGAAGGAAATGCTCAGCAGTTGACTTTTACTAATAGCAGTGTTGCTGCCTATTCAACATGGTATAGCATTTCGGTTTCGTTTGATGGCGGCACCACGGGCTACAGCAACTATGCCCTGGAATTTGATGGTGGTGACGACAGGGTGTCTTTGCCAAACAGTGTTAACATGGGTACGTCTGATTTTACTATATCCATAAGGTTTAAAACAGATGCTATTGGATCCGGCCGGCAGCAGGTATTCCAGCAGACTGGCGGCAATGCAAATCGAGTAATAGCCATTAATAACGATGGTGTTATAGCTTCTCAACTTGGTTCCACGTCTTCGGAGTCAGGTTTTACTGCATCAGCCAACACCTGGTACCACGTAGTATTGGTGCATGATGATTCGGAAAATACATTGAAATGGTATGTCGACGGCACAGCCAAAAACACGAATACATCAGTCAACATTGGTTCCAACACTGGAATATTCAAATTAGGCACTAATTCCGGTTCAAGTGATAAATGGTTTGATGGACAGATGGATGAACTACGTATCTGGAGTGCAGCACTGGCGGAAGCCCAGATACCAGGAGATTCTGGGACAGATTCGATCCTTATTGGCAATGAAAGTAATCTGGTGGCCTATTACCGCTTTGATAAATATGATGGCACAACGATTGAGGATCTCACCAGCAATAATTATCATGGTACGACTCAACAAATGACTGGTGATCATCGTACAGCTTCCGGCGTTACCCTGGCACCTTTGGATAGTTTGGATGATTATTATGGCCGGTTCAAGTTCTACACCACTAATTTGTCGACGGGTGCAGTATCATCGTTTTCTATGTCTACTTCCAATAATAATTATGGTTATACGGGTGCTGTGGATGGACAATTTTATGTTGGAGCAAGAGGCGGGAACAGTTATTGCCTGGCAGGACAATTTGCCTATATCGGGGTGACAAACTCGGCTCTATCATCATCTACAATCCAGGGAAATGGTAGCTATCAGACCGGTTTTGCCTTAGACCCTGTAGGCTGGGCGAATGGAAACTTTAGCCTTCCCGATGCTACTGCTTCCAATACAACCAAGATTTGGTTATTTGGGGATGGTGCTAGCGATGATGCTAATAATATATACAATTATATAAATCCATCAGATAATGATAGTAGATTGATTACTGTCGGAGACAGAAGAGAGATCCTAGTAATGATTGCCAACTAAATAATAATGAATAGAATTTACAATATAGTTATTAATATAATGGATGATATGAATATATATATATTAAAATATTACTATATTTATATATTTATTATATATAAAAATATTTACGCTGTTGATCTTTATGTGTCTAAACATTCAGCAGTCGATTCTACATCTTTTCGAACGATACAGGCTGCAGTAAATGCTTCTGAACCTGGCGATAATATATTTATTCGCGAAGGACGCTACAGTGAACATGTAAAAATCGTGAAAAAGAAAGCCACGGCGCAGGCGCCAATACGAATAGAAGCCTGGCCAAATGAACGTGTTGTGATAGATGGGACGGTGCCAATTACCACTAACTGGGAAACTTATAACCATAATGGTTTGACAATATATCGTACAACTTTAGATAGTGCAGCGCTAGCAGATAGTATGGGCGATGTTTTCAGGGGAGTATGGCAATTATTTTTGAATGATCGTATGATGATCCCCGCTCAATTGATAAACCTAAAAAATCCTACAGATCCCAGGGTTGGAACCGCAAGCCAGCCTGAGCCCAATACCTATTGGGCTGCAGGAGAAGAATTTTATGGTGGTGATGGCCGCATCTACCCGGACAACACCACTAATCTATTATCTGATATAGATAGCCCTGAAGAATGGTGTTATCTTGCCTATTCGCAAGAAATATATCTATATCCTCCCAATGGAATAAATCCAAATAACAGTGAAGTCCGTGGTCGTGTCCGGGATGCTATCCTGAATGTTGGTGGGAAAAATAAAAATTCCCGTCATATCACTTTAAAAGGTATTCAAATATTTGCAGGAAAACTTTGGGCCTACAGAGCAACGAATATTTCTTTTTTAGATTGTCGATTTTCTTATTCTATTACCAACCTTTTTCCAATAATGCGTGAAGAAAATGGACCGGTAACCAAGATTGGTGTAGGTACTAGCAAGACAAATTATCTCGAGACGGATTGCGACAGCGCTGTTTTTCGAAACTGTATTTTTGAATATATTGATGGTAAAGCTTTGACCTTAAGAGGTTCCCACTATAGCATTGTAGAAAATTGTTATTTCCATCACATTAACTGGAGCGGAAAAGAAAGCGTTGCCCTTCGCACACAAAAGGCGAAGTATACCACCATGCGCTATCTCACCATAGATCACAATACATCCGGAGGTGGCTTTTTTCCTTCCAGCCACAATATTATAGATCATTGCCTGATTTCCAATATTTATTCTCGACGGGATGCTGCCGGTCTCCAGATTAATCAGGGACAGGTTGAGCCTATAGTTCGCTACACGTGGGTCATGGATGCTCCCCATGTGAATGGTATTCGATTTGATGGTAATCCTGGTGGTGTTTTAAGAAGAATGCACCATACCCTTTCCATCAGAACCGCCCGTGGGTATCGACTAAAAGGAGACCAGCACCAGGTTCACCATATTACCGGTATGGAAAGCGGCAAGCACGATATCAGCCTGCCGGATTATAAATTTTATGGGTACTGGAACCCTGAGACAGGCGAAGCAACTACAGATCCATCACTGGGATGGCCAAGAGCGTTTAATCAAGGGGAAGATACCCTATATAATATTCCCTGGAGCGGGAATCTGAATACAGTACACCGCAATTCAATAGCCGCTGGGCGCTACGAGTGTGACCGCCCGACTTTCATTGGATGCAATGACGAGACCAATGAGGAATGGGGACTCTGGCATGGCGATTTAAGAGACGAAAATATTGGGTTTGAACTTTCAAAACCGTCCCACTATGATTATCGTCCCAGGAAAGGATCAGTCCTCATAGATGCCGGGGTTGTCATCGAAGGGGTGAATGATGGTCAGGATGGCAGCCGTATGTATGTAGGTGATGCACCGGATATTGGTACCTACGAGTATGGGGATAATGTCTATTTTATACCTGGTTATAGGCCAGCACGTGCCAGTTTCCCAATTCCACCGAACAATTCCAGTTATGTTAGGCCAGCAACTATTTTAGCATGGCGTTACCCGTGGCCCACCGATGAAAATACTATTGCGGAAGTTCGTGTGACCGGACCGGGAATAAATAAGACAGAACCTTTCCAATATCCCAATAATGTGTTCAATGGCCCATTCCAGCCTGGTGGAAATTACTCCTGGAGTGTCTCAGTGGATGGCAAAAGCGGCGGCAGTTGGGTTTTCCAGGTTGCTAATATGCTCGAACCGGATAATGACCGTTCGGTTGAGAATGGTCTTTCAAGTATATTAGATCCCAAACAGGAAGATTTATTAACTGTTTCAGGGGCGAAGAGTGCTTTCCTGAAGTTTACTGTGGATGCTGAGGTAGATGAATTCTGGGAAACGATGCTCAACCTATATGTACCCGTTGCTTCCCCCCAGGGTGCAGATGTGGTTATCTATCGTTTTAACAATACATCCTGGCAGGAAAGGAAAACCAGCCAGAATATAGGACTTGTCAATCGTTCGCTGGGTACTCCAGTGGACACCCTGTTGAACATTCAGCGTGACAGACTGGTAACAGTAGATGTCAGTGATGTGATAGTTGATCCAGGGGAATATTCTTTCGCTCTAGCACTTATGGGAAGCAGTGGAAGGGCGGAGTTCTGCAGTAAGGAAAATAGCCTTGGTCTTAGACCTCACTTATCCTTCACCCCAGGAGCTAATGACCTGGGAATTGCCCCTGTGATACCCAGGGATGATTCTACTATGGTGATGGGAACCATGGGGGACAGTATTGAATTTACCTGGAACCTTTCTCATGGAAATTATGCAGAAGATATGACCTATGAGTTTTTCGTGAGCCTTCCGTACCTGAATGATAATGGAAAAATTGATTCTTTAACGTTCAGCAGGCAAGTAGATGATAAAAGTATATCCATAGAACGTCAGGAACTCTTATCTATGCTGATGGAAGCAGGTCTGGTCCAGGGTACCTTTACCTGGAGAGTGCGGGGTTATTCCGGCACTGCTACCTGGCAACCGATTACATCCCACCGGCTGCACCTTGTAACAGAAGATGGAGATTCGGAAGCTGTATTTCCGGTTGAGTATAACCTGCTTCATAATTATCCAAATCCATTCAATGCTAGAACCACAATCATCTACGATCTAAAGGACTGGTCCCGGGTACGGATAGAGATATACGATATCCGCGGCAGAAAATTGCGAAAACTGCTCCAAACTACCAAACCGCCGGGCCGCCACAGCACATCCTGGGACGGAAAGGATGGCTCAGGTCGAAAAACAGCATCGGGTATATATTTTGTCCGATTCACAGCAATGAATCCCAATACGGAGAAACGGGTGTACACCGCCCATGAAAAAATGATGCTGGTGCATTGAACTGGGGATTGATTTGATGCCATTTTGCATGACACCTATATGGATGGGTACAATAGGAATATAATGAAAACTCTGTCGGGGAAAGCCAGGAGAAGGAACCTGGAAAAGTTCCTTTTTATTGCGATTTGGCTGAGTACCAATCTGCAGGCTGATGTTATTAGGTCCTATAAAGGACTTCCGAAGCGCGGTACTTTGACTATGAAGAAGCCATTTCATGAAGAGAAACCTGTGGAAGTATCCAACTACAGCAGTAATTCATTTATTCCTGGTATAGATACCCAGAGGGATACAGATCATTTTTTATCTTTGCAGCTGGCAAATTCCTATAATGGATATGGTATGTATATCGGCAGTACAAATCCAATCGCTTTTGTACCGGGAAAAGGTATCATTGCCGCCTACAGGATGATGGATCCGGACCAGCTATTCATCACAGGCTTTATAGGTGTGGCTTTGTCCAATGACGGGCATGAATGGTTCCCGAAAATCTATTCATTAAACCCCGATCTGGGAGGTGGAAGATATCCAAATGCAATTATGTCTGAAAATGGGAAGGCCACCGCGGTATGGAATGAAATTACTGGAGATACGGAGTGTTTTGGGGATGCCACATCTAATGGCTCCGGTCTGGGCGGCCGTGCTATGTACTTATGGGATGAGTCAGATGAGTTTGATGCTGAATATGCTGAGATACCAGGTCAGTTGGATCCCAGTGATTTGATGCCCCTATCAGGTCTTCAGGATGGTTGTTATGTAGAAGGATATCCTGAAGATCTTACACTTAATATTAGTTTTATGGTTGACCACCCCAATATGCCTGTGGTGCTGGCCATGTTCAAGGAAGGACGAGGTGACGGCAGGTATGTTCTTTTCAGGAATGAACCGACTGAAGCATTTTCATATTATTTAGGTGAAATCAATTCCACCTATTCAATCATGTATGATCCGGGATTTGTTGATACCGGCGGCGATACACTCTTTGCCGGTGGAACAGTTGGCGGTCCTGATTTTCACATTAATGCGGATGGTATTGGTTATATGGTACAGCGGGCGTTTAACAATCTTTCAGCAACACATGACCCAACGTTACCCACACTATTTTTTAGAAAAACGGAGAACTATGGTGCTACGTGGACCGGCGATGTGGGGGATAATGGTCCCCTGGGCAGTTATGGAGGTAAATATTTTTATCTTAGTGATGCAGTGATGACAAATCTTTCTGATTCGCTGATACAAACGTGGGAAGGCGACTCAATAAAACTTAATTATCAAGATAGAATATATTATGAGGATGACCCCAGACCTTTTGTTCCTGCTCCAGGTTTTTTTCTTTGGTATGAGTATGATGTTCGCGCGGATCAAAACGGTGGCCTGCACATCAATGTACCTGCCTGGTTCTATGTGTGCCCTGACACAGCTTATACGGATTCAGCGGGAACTTACTATGAAAACGGATGTGCCGATCTAGATAACAATGGTGTAGCTGACAGCATGCTATATATTGAAGGAGATTTTGGTGGTTCTGGTATGATGCATTATTATTTTCCAGATCCTGTTCAAGAGCCAAATAATGCTTATGCTGCTCTGGTTCACGATATGTCCGAAACGTATTATGGAGACTGGGTGAATGAGATGTCCCTGCTGTCTGGAGAATATGGTCCCGAGCAGTATTTTTACCCGAATATTACCATGAGCATTGATGAGAACAGTGACATCATGTGGTATGCAGGATTTGCAGGAACCAGGTACTATTATTCACAGGACAGCACACAGATCATCCCCGGCGATGTTGATCTGTTTATCTCTCGTTCTGCGGATAACGGCAGGTCCTGGTCCGATGTTGAGAATGTTACCAATACAGGTGGAACGGATCAGAACAGGATGCTCGAGGTGACCCCGCATTTGTCTGACAAAGCCACCGATGATGATGTATATGTCTTATATCAAATGCCTGATCTCACTCAGCCGCAATATGATCCGCCGGAAGGATTTGAAGATTATTTCATGTCTGTACATGTGGGACATTATAGTACACAAATACTAGAGGCAGTTGACGAAAATATACTTGAACCTGTAAAATTTACCCTTCAGCAAAACTATCCAAATCCGTTCAATCCCAGCACAATTATTCGGTTTAATCTGTACCAGCCGGGATTTGTAACCATGCGCCTGTATGATATCAGCGGGAGAATGATAGATGAATTGATCAGGGAAACCAGGATGGCCGGGCCCAATGAGATTGCCCTGGATGGTACATATATGGCAAGTGGAGTGTATTTTTACAGGCTTGAGTTTGATGGACGTTCAGCATCACGAAAACTGGTTTTAATTAGATAATATGGAGCTGGCAATGGCAAAGAAAAACATTCAATGCTATCCTCTGATCAGGTTGCTCTTTATTGCATGTATGATGAAGGTTGCCCTGGCTCAGGATAAGACCGGCTGTATAGAAGGGAATTGCAGAGATGGTGTGGGGACCTATCTTTATGACTATGGGGCCAAATACAATGGTGAATTCAAAGAAGGGAAAAAACACGGTACCGGGACGTACTGGTTCGATAATGGTGACACCTATGAAGGCGGGTATGCCAATGGTCTGAAGAATGGGTCAGGTATCTATATTTTTAAGGATGGTCGGAAATATGTGGGGATGTACAAAGACGGCAGACGCCACGGTATAGGAAAGTTTACTGATCCGGATGGCAGGAAATATGATGGCGAGTATAAAAGTGGCAAGGAAGACGGTCAGGGGGAAGTTGCCCTGCCCAGCGGTGAAACATACAGCGGCGGGATGCAGGGCGGGAAATACCATGGCTCAGGGAAATGCACCTTTGCCAATGGGGATATCTTTGAAGGCAGTTTTCTGAGTGGCTTTCCCCATGGCCAGGGAACTTATAACTATGCCAACGGCGATACCTATATTGGAGAAATGGAAAAGAATAAAAAATATGGCAGCGGAGTCTATGCATTTGCCAATGGTGACCGCTATGAAGGGGAATATGCAGGCGACACCCGGCATGGTACAGGGACGTTCCTCTATACCAGCGGCGACCGCTACGAAGGGGAATATGCAGGCGACGTTCGGCATGGTAAAGGAACCTTTGTCTTTGCCAGCGGCGACCATTATGAAGGCGGATTTCTGGGTGATGAGTACCACGGTATGGGGAAATATTTTTACGCCAATGGCGACCAGTATTCAGGCAGATTTGAGCAGGGGAAAAAAATTGGCAAAGGATCCCTCCGATACTCAGATGGTGCTGTGTATATGGGTGAATTCAAGAATGACAATAAGCATGGTCAGGGTACGATATTTTATCCCAGCGGTGACAAATATGTAGGGCAGTTCCAGGATGGCCTTTACCATGGTTCCGGCAAACTGAATTACGCAAATGGAAATACTTATGAAGGTGAGTTTGTAGAGGGGCTGCAGAACGGACAGGGAACTTTTACCAGTCCGAAAGGGGAACAATACGAAGGGGAATTTAAAGAGGGTATGTATAACGGTACGGGCGTGATTATTTTTCCCAATGATGATCGCTATGAGGGTGAATTCACAGCTGGGAAACGCACCGGTTTTGCCACCTTTACCAATTCATTTGATGAAAAATATACGGGTCAATTTGTGGATGCAATCCGCCAGGGATTTGGTTCCTATTTTTGGCCCGGCGGGGACAAGTATACTGGAGAATGGGATAACAACATGCGTAATGGGTACGGTATTTTGATAAAAGAAGGACAGGATCTAGAATCCGGTATGTGGTTCAATGGTAAATTGGAAAAACCGGAAGAAAACAGTGCTGTGATAGAAAAATTGAAAAATAAATATCCAGATATTGACCTCCTGGATGATTAACTGGTTTTTACACCTGCCCTAGGATAATGGAAATATTGAATCCTTTACACTAAATTTCTCATTGTTTTTCCACCGCACGGTGTAAACGTACAAATATTTAGGTCGGAGCCTGAAAGAAGAGATGATTACCTGTTAGTATTTAACATACCTAAAAATATCGTTTTGATACTGGGACTGTGCCTGTTTGTCCTTTGCTGTGAAGAAGAAACAGCTGAAGATGAATGCGCGGGGACCCCAGATGGGAATTCTCTGTGCGGTTGTACCGACAGCACAGCAACAAACTATGATAGTCTAGCCACCGATGATGACGGCAGCTGCGAGTATTTAGTGAATGGAATACCGGTCAAATGGCTGCGCACGTTTAGTATTTCTAGTGGCTCTAGCTCAGACGAAAGCTGGTGCGTGCGCCAGGCATCAGATGGTGGTTTTATTATAGCTGGTGCGACAAATTATACTGGCTTACTTATAAAAACGGATTCAAATGGTGAAGAAGAATGGCGCGAATTATATGATAACTCTACATCATTGTATAGCGTGCGTCAGACATCGGATGGTGGTTTTATTGCAACAGGCTATTATGAGTGTGATACTCTGCCGGGCTGTTATCCAGACATTTATCTTTTAAAGACCAATGGTTCTGGTTCAATAGAGTGGGAGCAGTCATTTGGAACAGCTGAGAATAACGATTGGGCACGGGATGTGATCGAGACACAGGATGGTAACTTTGTTATTACTGGGACCTGGGATGATGATGGTTGGAACTCAAAGGCAATGTTGCGAAAATATAGTGATACTGGTTCATTGATATGGAGCCAAACTTTTACCAGTTCTGTGGCCAATGAAGGAAACTCTCTTATTGAGGCATCAGATGGCAGCCTTATCCTGGCTGGTTATTCAGGTACGCAACATGGCGCCTATAAGCATTTTATGGTCAAGGCAAACTCCGAAGGGGAACAGATATGGAAAAAGAAGAATGAATCAGTTGGCGATGCATTACTTTATGCTGTCTGTGAGGCTCCGGATGGTGGCTATGTTACTGCAGGATTTTGTAATAGTTGGAGAACCAATCTTATTTTAAAACGCAATGGATCTGGAAATATCGATTGGGAAAATTGTTTTATTGAGGAGAGCAGTAATTATGGTTACTATGATATTATTCCCTCCTCAGGAGGCGGATATTATCTAATAGATGATGTTTGCTATTTGACAAAAACAGATGAGACAGGTAACATAATCTTTAGTGTTCGATTGAGCCATGTTAATCAATCCATCATTGAGCTGGATGATGGTGACCTGGTAATTGGCGGTTTTGGTTTCCGAGAGGGAAATAGTGGGGGGCCAATATCACTGCTGCGTCTTGATCCATCTAATTTTGATTCTATCGTGAATTGATAATGCAATCAGTTAGAGCCCATTATGTCAATTTGGAGAATTAATTTATGAGAACAAAAATAAATTTACTTTTAGTTCCTTTGTTATTTTTCGTGATTCAATGCGAAGATGAAGTTGCTGGCCTGTCTGAACAGGATGACTCTTCTTCATTGTCAGCCTCTTCGGCCTTGGATACTCTATTTAATGGAAAAAATGTTTATATATGTGGATTTTATTCAGATACTGTAGAAACAACACCAATTGCATGTTATTGGAAAGATGGTGCACGAATTGATCTTGACTATGGCTGGGCGGAAGATATCAAAGTAGTGGATGGTGATATCTATATCAGCGGTCGTTGGACAGATGAGACGGGGTGGAATGGTTCATATTGCTACTGGAAAAATGGTGAAAGGATTGATCTTCAGGGTGGTACTGATCTTGAAGTTGGTGGTATATATGTTTATGATGGAGATGTATATGTTGCAGGGACTCGGTTAACAGATGTTGGCTTTTTTGGCACTCCAGTTGCTTGTTATTGGAAAAATGGCCAGAGGACTGACTTAACAACAACTGCAATGGATGCGGTTGCATATGGCATTGGTGTAAATAATGGCGATGTATATGTGACAGGATGGAGAATTCAAAATCACACAACGTTAGCATGTTATTGGAAAAATGGTGTGATAAATAATTTACATGGGACTAGTTACTTTGGTGAAGGTTATGATATTGCTTTTAGCGGTAATAATGTCTATATATCTGGACATGTTGATAAGTCTTCTACCGATTCATGGAACGCATGCTATTGGAAGAATGGAAACCGTGTCGACATGGCCAGGCGAAGTTCGTATGGTACCTGCATCGGATCCGAAGCATTTGGTATTTTTATAGATGGAAGTGACATTTACCTTGCGGGGTACAATATGATTGTGAATAAAAATGGCGTAGCGGTGAAATGGAGGAATGGCAATACACATGAACTAAGTGGTGATAGTGCTCTAGTTGAATGGCACCATCTATGGGATATTGCAGTTGAAGAAGGGATCAAAATATCTGTAGGCTATTATACACCTGATATTTCAAATGAATACAATTATGACCTGGGTTTACCATCTTTCCCAATTTATTATGTGAATGGTAAACGCTATCAATTAGAAGACACCGAATATCAGTGGGGGGAAGCTACTGGCGTATATATCTATTAGCTTATCAATATGATAAACAAAATAATATATATAATAGTTTTTTGCTCGTTCCCGGTATTTATTTATCATTGTAGTGATGAATCATCAAATGGCGGCTCAGATAACCCAATCTATGGTTGCACAGACAGTTCATCCCCCAACTATGACAGCACAGCCACACAAGACGACGGCAGCTGTATTCGCTGTGAGATAGACACAACTTATAAAAGGGTTATTTCTGGTACTGCTGGATATGATATCATCCGATCAAACAATTGCAGTTTTGTGCTATCTGGAACCAATGGAAAAACAATTCTAATGAAAATTAATGAAGTAGGAGAAGAAATTTGGAGCCAGACTTACAATGAAATTAATGGAAACCATTGGGGAACTACTCTCAATCCTACGGCTGATGGCGGTTATATCATTGGCGGGCTGACCAATGTGATCAAGACCGATTCCATGGGCGTATTAGAGTGGTATTATAAATTGCCGTATTCTAATGCACATTATATAGAAAATATTATCCAGACCTTTGACGGTGACTATGTTGTTGTTGGTGGCGTTAATGGCGACCCTGGGACCGGTGGACATAACCAGAGAGGCCAGGCGTTTATTTTACGCTTATCCGAAGGTGGCGGGGTACAATGGGTGAAACGATATGGGATCTCAAATACTCCAATGGATACCTTTTATGGCGTAGTACAGGCAGACGATGGAGGATTTGTTACAGCAGGAAGTAAACTGCATGATCGCAACTTTGAATTTTATAACCATTTCTGGGTTGTAAAGATGGATGAAAGCGGGAATATTGATTGGTCTCATGAATTGGGCGGTAATTATTGGGATGAAGCCCAGGATATAGTAAAACTGTCAGATGACAGTTATGTAGTTGCCGGGAAAAAATCTCTATCTAAAACAAACATCAATTTGTGGATAATGCGTATTTCAGCTTCCGGGTCTATTCTTTGGCAGTCGAACCATGGCGGCGGTAATAACGATACAGGTACAGCTCTTACAATTACAGATAATGAAGCCGTTGCGGTCGCCACCGGTTACAGCCGCGGCAGTTCTGGCTCGTCATTTAGTTATAGAGTTTGGGGTATCGATGCCGATAGCGGACAATTGCTTTGGAATAAAATACATGGCGGTAACCAGGAAGATAAGGCTTATGGAGTAGCTGAAGGCTATGACAATGGATTTATGGTTATAGGAAGATCATATTCTTTCGGCAGTGAACGTGTAAACTGGCTGGTAAAGACTGATTCCCTAGGACGTGTTGGTAATTAATCAGTATCAAATATTGAATCAATTTCGATATAATCTATAAGTTATTGAAAATGAGATAATTCATTATACTAATAAAATAGCCAATCTTTTAATAATATTTCGTACTATGGCCTTAGTAATATTTTGTTGTTATTGTGATAAACTTTTGTATAATTATCCATATTTAGGAGAATATTAAATGCTAAAATATTTGATCATAACCTTATTCCTATCATTGGCTCTATCCCAGTCGGAACAGTCGGAAGATGATGAAGCAGCAGTTATCACTATAGATTTTGATGATAAAGAAGAACTCTATTTAAACTTTAGTTTTAATGCCTATAGAGGTGTTCCTGTATACACCGGTAAAACATTCGAACAATATGATCGGGTATATCCAGTCTATGGTTTATCCATTGGTACACCTTTTGGGTTCCAGGTCGGTTTTACATATACGACCCTTGATTTTGAGATCATGCAATATAAATTTGAAGATACAAAAACAATAGTTGGAAATAAAGCTGTATTCGGTGGAATTGCTTACCAGGTTGGAATTAATTCGGGATTTTTTATCAATTCAGCGAGTTTGAGCGTTACCGCTGCAACTGGGATATATCATAAAGGGAATGGATTCGTAGGTGGAGTAAATATTGACCTCCCATACTGGGGCCCGCTTGAAGTTCGAGGTGCTGTCAGATTTAATACAGTTCAAAGACCGGATAAGGATTATACTGGATGGATTGATATCGGTATCTCATTGGGCTATGAATTATAATGAAAATGTTTTAGGTGTCAATCGATACAGATAAATCATGATGAATACATATGCGTTTGTGATTGGTTATCTTTAATCTTAATATCAAACTTCTATCGAAAAAGGGAGACTATGATTAAATACAATTTCTATTATAAACATTCTATACAAATTTTAATTTTATCCATTTTATCATTTTTATTGAGCTGCGAAAAATCTGAACAATCCCCTTCGGAAGATTGTGCAGGTGATGCTGATGGTAATGCGATCTGCGGGTGTACCGACAGTACGGCAGTAAACTATTTGAGCAGTGCAACTTTTGATGATGGCAGTTGTGTTCATTACGTAGACAATGGTGACTTTTACCTGAATTTTAATGGAGCTGATTTCGTAGATGTTGGTGACATGCTCTCTCAGGGTGCCTATACGAAAGCAGCATGGGTAAAACGGGAATATAGTTATGGAGCGCCCAATAATATTATTTCAGGAAATGAA
>Ga0209753_1000675_pt1 | contig 14374 bp, 11 predicted proteins | sample METZYME_3_550m_FD_187550 | JGI IMG/M metagenome (GOLD analysis project Ga0209753, IMG submission 187550) | Marine microbial communities from oxygen minimum zone in mesopelagic equatorial Pacific - METZYME_3_550m (SPAdes) (version 2) | ecosystem: Environmental > Aquatic > Marine > Oceanic... | reverse complement strand
TCCGGAAGAATCGGCCGAGCCGATCAGCATGGCGCTTGGCCAAGGGGCGGACTCCTCGCTCACGCTGAGTTGGTCCGCCGACGAGACCGGCTGGGTGGTGCAGTACGCGGAGAAAGTGACCGGCCCCTGGCAGGACGCCGGCGCGGAAGCCGCGGTTAAGGACGGGAAATTGGTTGTCCCTGTTACCCCTGGCAAGACCGGTTCCCGCTTTTACAGACTGGTGCATCCGTAGGGGTTTTGTCCGGTGACCTAAAGCTGGAATCACATCAGGAAATTTGTACAGGCCGGGCTTCCAAGCCCGGCCTGTTTTGTTGCCAAACTCAGCAAAAGAATTCGGTGCGGATTGACTGGCCGGAAGTGCTTGGTCAAGCGCAGGCTCACTTGCCGCCAATGGCGTAGAGAACTTCCCGGCGCTCGCCGTCCTTGAACGCGACACGAAGGTAGAGCCGCTCGCCGCTGACGACCGGCGAGGCGTATACCTCGTCGCCAAGTTGGTTGGTGGCGATTGGCTTGAATTCCTTCGGGTTCGCCTCAAAGACGAATGTTTTGCCATCGCGGTTGGTTCCGTAAATGCGGTTTCCGACCATTACCGGTGAGGTAAAGAATGCGCCCCCAAGACGCTCCTTCCATTGCGGCCTGCCGGTTTTGGCATCCCAGCAGATCGCAAAGCCGGCGTCCATCGTTACGTAGAGAAACCCGTCGCGTATCAGCATCGACGGCACATAAACGCGGGCGGTGTTTTGCCAGGCCACCTTGCCTGAGCCGTCGGCGACAATTGCCGCGGTGTGATTCTTCGGCCAGCCGCCGCTGACGAATATGTGCGTTCCATCAGTGACCAGTGTTGAGACACACTCCTGAGTCGAGCCCGGCACTTCCCACAATTTTTTGCCAGTCAACGGGTCGAGGCTCGTGATCAGTTCGCAGCCGCAAAAAACCATCTGCAGTCTGCCCGCCGCCTCGACCACGATCGGCGTGGTGTAGTTCGGAATCTTCGGGCGCTCCTGCCGCCAAATTTCGCGTCCCGTTTTTTTGTCCAACCCACAAATGGTGCCGCCGATTTTCGTGTCGGCCTTCACTACAACGATGTCGCGATACACCATCGGCGAACTGCCGTAACCTTGGTGCACCCTGTATTTGCCGATCGGTTTCTGCCAAAGAATTTTGCCGTCGAGGCCCAGCGCTGTAGCGTATGCCTGATTCCCGATCACAAAGTTTACAAACAGTCGCTCGCCGTCGTGTACCACCGCTGTCCCGGCATGCGAGGCGTTTTTGTTCAGCCCGATCGCGAACTGCCCCTCGTGCACCTTGGTTTGCCAAACGACCTTGCCGTTGGCCTTGTCGATGCAGAGCACGGCCTGAAACATTTCATCCTCATCCGCCGTGGCGAGATAAATGCGCTCGCCCACCACCGTCGGCGTGCCGTGGCCCCGGCCCGGGATGGGCGTTTTCCAGACAATGTTCTTTGTCTCACTCCACTCCGTTGGCAACCCATTGACGAGCAGCGCTTGGCCATCGGAGGTGAGTCCGCGCCAGTTCGGCCAATCCGTTGGAGCAAATTTCGACTCAGCAGCCAAGCCCTCGGGCAATCCAATTAACAAAAAGAGTAGAGTGAGTTTGTGCATGGTTATATTTATTTGCCGGGCCGGCAGCCTTGCCGAATTACCGTGCATGGACAAGGTGAATTAGCGCTTGGCCAGGCTGTTACTGGCGGAGCCAGCGGGTGGCTTGGGCGACGCTCCACTGGTATTTGCGGGCGTGCTCGCGGATGAGGAAGGGGAGGTTCCATTCGCCGTCCAGCGTGAAGGCGGGAGCCAGAATCCCACGGAGGGTGTCGAGGGTTTGCTGCGCTTGGCCAAGGCGCTTGCGGCCGCCGAGCCACTCGGCCTTGGGCGTGTACTCCTCGAGCCAGGTGCAGGGGGAGGCGATGATGAGTTGGCCCCCGGCGGCAACAAGGCCGGGGAGTTGCTCGATGGACTTGGCCGGGCAGGGCAGGCGGTCGATCAGGTTGGCCATCAGCACGACATCGAATTGGCCAAGGCCGTCCCGCAGAAACGTCGCGTCGCCCTGCTCGAAACTCACGCGAGCGCGGTCAATGCCGCCTGGCACCTCGGCGACGGCCGCTTGGCCAAGTTCGCCCTCGACGGCAAACGAGTAGTCGAGTTGGCCCTCGCGCTGCAGTTGGCTGGCCGTGGCGATGAAACTTTCGGACAAGTCGATGCCGATCACCTCAGTGCAGTGCCGGGCGAGTTCGAACGTCGAGCGGCCGACGGCGCAGCCGAGGTCGAGCGCACGGGCGTTGGCGGTGAGCCGGTCAGCGGCGACGCATTTGCTGACGCAGCGTAAGGGATAGCCGAGCGCGTCGCTCGGCCCAAAACGCCACGGCAACACCTCCTCCGGTTTGCCGTAGTGAAACAGCAGGTACTCGGAGAGTGCCTTGGAGGTCTCGTAAAACCCCTCGGCCATCGTGTTATTTGTCCGCCTTTTTGATCGGCGCATCCTCACGCTTGACGGCCCAGAGAAGTCCGCGGGCGACAAAGTCGAGGTAGCGCGAGTCGGCGACGGTGAAGGTATTGTGGCCGATGGAGGTGCTGAAGACGCGGGTGCCGTGGTAGACGTTCGTCCACGCGACGACCGCCTTGCTTTTGCCCTGCGTGCCGCGCGCTACGACCTTCGTGCCGGGAAACAATTGCACGTTGTTGTAGAGTTCCTCGTTACCGGTCGTCCAGTTATTGATGCCCTTGGTGATGTACGGGACGTTGTTCTCGAACGCGATCTCGATCGGTTTCTTTGGACCGTGGCCGGTGGATTGCACGCCGATGTACTCATACCACTTGGCGTTGGCCGCGCCGGGCTTCACTGGTTTACGGAAGTTGCCGAAGCGGTAGGAGTGCATGGCGCAGTGGAGGTTCACGCCAGGGATGCCCTTGCGGTGAGGCGCGAGCACGCCGGCGATGACCTTGAGGTCGGTCTGGTCGGCGGCGCATTCGTCATGGATCACCACGTCGTAGCCCTTGGCGTAGTCGGGGTTGCCGAAGATGGCCAACGGCGGGTTGGTGCTCTTGTCTGGCGAGTGCACGTGATCGACAACGACGTTGATCCGCGCCTCGAGCCCCTGCTTGAGCAGGTCTTTTTGCTTGGCGTAATCGTGGCAGCAACCGCCGGTGATCAGAAGCGCACGCAGCGGTTTCTTTTCCGCAGCGGAGAGTTCCCCGGCAGTGAGACCGGCCAATGTGAGAATGCAGGTGAGTAAACGCATGACGTGTGGGGCAAAGAGTAGGCGGCTTTTGGCGAAAGTAAATCAATCTCCGGCGAGCGCCCGGCGGAGGTGGTCGGCCGGTTGGTAGTTTTCGAGCACGACGATCGACTCACCGTTGCGGTGCATTCTCACCTGGGTGACGGTGATATCGGGGGTTTTGCTTGGTGAAAAAAGGATATCATCGTGCGTGGCGTTTTGGACCCTGGCGAATTTGTCGGGGGTCAGGTCGCCGCCGAGGTGGTCGCTGCGGCCGGTGGCTACATGCATGGTTCCGAGGATTTTTTCGTCCTGAATATCTCGACCGGACACCGGCAACACCTGCGTGCCAAAGCCAAGTTCACCAAGTTCGCCGGTGACCGGGTCGTCGGTCAGCTTGGCATTGTGCGCGTCGAGGGTAGCCCGGTCGCCGCGGATCAGTGTGGCGCGTGTGACGCGGCCGCCGGAGACTTCCTGCAGGCCAAGCGTGCCGTCGGCGTATTGCATCGGGAACACGCCTTTGCCGCCGGTCGGCACGAAGTACACCTCGCCGGCGGGAAGGTTGGCGACGTCCGGCTCGTCGGAGAGACAGATGCCGTGGCTCTTCTGAGCCTCCTGTTGTCCGCACTCGAGTTTGAGCGTGTGTTTGTCGTTACTCACCTGGAAATCGATTTCGAAAAAATCCGCACAGGTTAAAGCCAGGCGCAGTTTCTCAGCGTCCTTGCTGACTTCGTTGTAATCGACTGCAAGTCCGCTGCTCAAAATAATGTCATTCACTCCATGCAGTGTGGCCCCGTGAAAACCATATTGCTTGGCAAATGCCGTCAGCGGAGCTGTGGCGGAGTAGGTTGATATACAAAGGATGATGTCGTAATTAGGGTAGACATCTTTCTCAAGGCTGAGTTCGGTACCATCCTGTGCCACGGCACGGTCGGGCAGGTCGAGGTTGCTGCCTCCGGTTTCTTGGTAGGCAAAAAACTCGCCTCCGATCAGGCCAAGCTCGGACATCGTGCCATCGTGTAGTGCTACGTAAAACGAGTCGTATGCGTGACGCTGGATGGAAAACCGTTCATCTTTCAAAAAGGCCCAATCCTTGGCAAGGCCAAGGTCCGGCAGATCAATGAGGATACAAACACGCTCGCTTTTTTTTGGGCGAAAGGTGTTTTGAAGTAATCGAGAGAGTGAAAAAGGTGGGAAACTGAAGTCAGACATAATCTATGCAAAATTCGCAATTATAATATTTTAGACAAATATGGATCAGACTACTTGCGTTTGCCCTTGGGATCGAGGTTCTGCTTCAACTCTTCTGCGCTGACCGACGATTTGATGCCGTTTTTCGGCACCTTGCCCTTGGCGATCCAGAGCAGGCCGTTGAGAACCGCTTTACGATAGTTGTCGTTGCCCCAGTTCACATGCTTGTGTCCGCCGGTGAAGCCAAACCCGCGACCCCCGTCCTTGCGTTCATAGGCCCACATCATGGTCTCCGGCCGGCCTTTGTCGGCCTGGACGTGCTTGTACGGCCCCTTTGGCCAGACGTAGGGTCCATTGCGAACCTTGTCGCTCGGGATGGCCACAAGCAGCGGGGTGATTTTGCCAACGCCGTCCTTGCGGAAGCGCATGTTAAAATACCATTCATCGACGACCTTGAACGGCTTCACGCCGCGAGTAATCGGGTGATTGGGGAATTTGTTGAAGTCCGGCGCCCACATCGGGTTCACTGAAAATGCATGCTCGTAGTAGCCGCCGATCCAGTCCTGCATGTATTTGCCGGGATCGCCCTTTGGCACCTCGACACCGTAATGCGCACAGCCGATGCCCAGACCGCGCTTGGCCAAGCCGTCGATCAACTTGGCGCGGTTCTTTTGGATGGCTGGATGTCCCCCTCCACCGTCGGCGTAAATCAAAACCGCGTCGGCACCGTCAAAAGCGGAATCATCCTTGGGCCAGCCGAAATCGTGCATCTCGGCTTTGATGCCTTTGACCTTGTTGAGGCATTTTTGCAGGAGCAATGAACCGGCGCGAAACTCATGGTCCCCGGGCCCGTGGCTTGGGCGACCAGCGATGAGAAGAATCTTTTTGTCAGCGGCGAAACCGCCTCCCAAGCCACTGATCAGAAGAGTGGCAGCAAGCCATGCGTTTTTTGCCGCAGTGTGCATGCGGGAAGCAAACGTCATTTTGACAAAAAAATTAAGCCAAAAATCGCTTGGCCAAACAGGGTGGCCCGGTTAGGTTGCCCGCCCGGCTTGACCGGTAGCAATATGCTTTGGGGTATTTTAATTCTTTTTTTGGCAGGCGGAGTCTTTGGTGCTTCTTTTATGATGGACAGCTTTGGAACCACTGAGGTCGTTGCCACCTACATAGAAATGGCGATCGGTGCGGGGATCGGCATTGGGATTGCAGCCATTATTTTTGTCTATGTCGCGCTTATCGTTTACGCAATGGCTACCTCCACAGGGCGAAAAATTTTACTGGGAGCGGGGATATTTTTCTTGTTATTTGGCTTCGCTACTTATTTTTACTATGATTCATTGCATTTGATGATGCCATTCCTGATCTCAAAGTGGCTCTCAATTCCCTTCGTAATTAATGGTGGCTTTTTATGCAAACTGGGGTCCTTTAGTGACTAGGTGGTGATCATGGGCACTCGATTCCCATGTCATACCTGAGCACAGCTTCTTCTCCTGTTCAAAGTCTTTACGTGCACGTGCCGTTTTGCGCTGCCAAGTGCGAGTACTGCGCTTTTTTCTCCGAGCCATCCAGTGGCGAACAGATGAACCGCTTCGTCGATGCGCTGATCCGCGAGATGGAACTTGTCGCCTCGTCGCTCAAGCCCCGAACGATTTTCTTCGGTGGCGGCACGCCGTCGCTGCTCAGCATGGCTCAATGGCGACGCGTCCTCGAGGCGATGGAGCGGCTGTGCCTGCTCGGCGCCGACGAGTGGACGGTCGAGTGCAACCCTGCCACCGTCTCGGCGGAGAAGGCCAGGCTCCTCCGCGAGCACGGCGTCAACCGCATCTCGATGGGCGTGCAATCGCTAGACGAGGGATTGCTCGACCGGCTCGGCCGAATCCACTCGCGAGAGATGGTGTTCAAGTCGTTTGACCGGCTGCGCGCCGCCGGCTTTGACAACATCAACCTCGACCTCATGTTCGCCATCCCCGGTCAGACGATGGCGATCTGGAAAGCCACCATGGCCGAGGCGATCGCCATGGGTAGCGAACACCTCTCCTGCTATGAGGTGATCTACGAGGAGGACACACCGCTTTACGAGCAACTGAAGGCTGGCGAGTTTGACGTCGATGAAGCAGTGGCATGCGCGATGTACGACGAGCTGATCGACACCGCTGATGCCGCCGGCTTTGTGCAGTACGAGGTGGCCAACTTCGCGCGGCACGCCGGCGACCCAGTTGCCGAACTGCCGTCGGGTGCCTGTCAACACAACATCAACTACTGGCGCGGTGGCGCGTGTCAGGCGCTTGGACCCAGCGCGACCGGCTACGTCGATGGCCGTCGCATTCGCAACATCGCCAACACTGAGCGTTATTGCGGGCAGCTTGCGCTTGGCCAAAGGGCGCACGAGTCGGTCGAGCAGCTCTCACCCCTGGCCAGCGCAGGCGAGACCGCGGCATTCGGCCTTCGGATGAATACCGGCTGGCCGTTTCGGTTGTTCGAGCAAACCACCGGCTTCGACCTGCGCGCAGGCTGGGCGGGAGACATGCAGCGGGTGGTGGATTCGAACTGGGGCGTCTGCACTGACGAGCGATTTCATCTCACGCGGCAGGGGATGCGCTATGCCGACTCGGTGGCCGAGTGGTTTATTCGGCCGGAGGCGTGACGGCCTGCACGGCGTGGTACCGCCCAATCGGCGGCGAGTCGACACGCGTGGTTTGGCCGTTTGGCCAGTCGATTTCAACAAACTCGGCCGCCGTAGCCTGGCCAAGCCCGAAGTGGGCGATAGGCGCGTGTTGCGAGCGGTACGAGTCGCCGTTGACAATGTAGCGCCACTGGTCGCGCCCGCCGGCCCGGAGGTGAACCTTGGTTCCGTTGAGCGATGGGCAGCCGGCGCTGCGGGCCAAGCGGAAGCCCACCCAGCGGTTGTCGCTTGGCCAAAGGTTACGGGCTATAAGCAGCCCCTGTGATGCCTCAGGCCAGACGGAAAAATGGGTGAAGAATAGGTCAAGACGGCCGTCGCCGTCGATGTCGCCGCTGACGACATTGCGCGAGTCGATCTCGTGCGAGGCGTTCATCAAAAAAGCCACATCATCGAGTGACTTGTTTTCGCGGTTGAGCAGCAGTCGGTTTTTCTCGTAGCCACCGTATGAGTAGCCGGCGCCGTACAATCTGCTGGACGTGCCTTGGATGTAGATCTGCATCGCGAGGTTCGACTCGGAGCTGGCGTGGTAAATGTCGTGGCACCAAAACTGCCGCTCGTAATCCTTCACCGAATCACGGCTCTTGTGGCCGTTGGCGATGAAGAGGTCGGTGTCGCCATCGTTGTCGGCGTCGAACGATGTAGCGCCCCAAGACCAGCCGGTGTTGGCCACGTGATCGCCCATCGGCCGCTGTATCATTTTTTCCCCGTCACCAAAGTAAAGCCGGTTGCCGAACGTTAGATCGCCCAGCCGATCGGTGTAGTGCCGGTGCGTCGGCGGCGCAAGCTTCATCGACAACAGCCGCTCGGCAGTCCACGAGTTCATCCCGATCATCAGCAAATCCATTCGGCCATCGGCGTTGTAGTCGGCGAAGGTATGCGCCATGCCGAAGCCGAAATGATTCTCGACGAGCCGCTCGGTCGCGTCGGTGAACTTCCCCGTGCCGTCATTGAGGTAAAGATCGACACCGGCGAAGTCGCTGACGACGACCAGGTCCAGGTCGCGATCGTCGTCGATGTCGGCGAACGACGCGCTGTACGAGCGTCGGTGGCGCTTGGCTGCAAGCCCGGCGGCGGCGGTGCTGTCGATTAGTTGGCCGGTGCCGTCGTTAAGCAGCAGGTAGCCGGGGAAACCGTCGTTGGCGTCGTAGATTGGCGTGGGCATTTGGCCCTTCACATACGGCAGCTTGTACTGGGACAACCACAGATCCGCATCGCCGTCAGCGTCGATGTCGCCGGTGGTCATGACCATCGGGTCGAGGACTTTTTCCGGCGCTCGCCAAGCGAACCGAACTTCGCCATGGAACGTCCCATCCAGCTGCCCCTCGATCAGATAAATGCCATCGTGTCCGCAGGCCACAACATCCACCACGCCATCGCCGGACAAGTCCTCAAGCGTGACGTTGAACACAATTTCGTTGAACTTCGGGCAGAGCGGCTCTGCCTTGAAGCGCCCCTCGCCGAGGTTGCGATAGATGCGATTTTTACAGCCCATGACCACCTCGACCATGCCGTCGCCGTTGAAGTCGTACAGGATGAGCGGGTCGATGAAGATGTTGCCGTTGTTGGGCGCGATGTCCTGGCTGCTGGCCGGGTTGAACGCAGGCGCACCGGTGCGTTCGAGCCACTCGAGCCCGGCGAGGTCGATGCGATCCGGCTTGGCCAAGGTCTCCGGCGTGAGTTCGGTTGGTTGCCACTTCACACCAATGTCGCCGCGCAGGATGCCACGCTTGGCCAAGGTGCTGTTGACGAGGTGCAGCGAAATCCAAAAGACCGACGTTGGCCCGCCATCGGCGTGCGGGTCGAAGCGGCGATGCCGCCATTCGCTCTGCTCGAGTAGCCAGCCAGCGGCCTTCCAGCGGCCAAGCGCCTGGCCAAATTGTTCCATTGACCAGGACGGTCCGCCTTTGGCCAGGTGGACGCGGCGGATGCCCGATTCCCACTCCTCGGCCGGCTGCGTCTGGCCAAGCTGAATCTCCCGAAATGTCATGCTACCGAGCAATTGAAACGGGTCGGCACCGGCCCGGAGCTTGTCCCAGATTTGAATTACCACTTCACCGTACTGCCGTGAGGTCATCTCATCGGCCCACACGGTGGCGTTCCATTGGCGGTGCTTGGCCTCGATGGCGGCGACCTGTTGCATCACTTGTTCATCGACAAGGCCACCGGTCAGGGCTGGCTTGGGCGCGGGGGAGGGAGGTTGCTCGCGCGGGGAGAACAGCAGCACCCCCGCACTGAGGAGCAGCACGGCGAGCACCAGCGCCAACACTCTGCCTGGGCGGAACAGCACACCGGGATTGTCAGCACAAACGGCTCTTTTTCAACGGAAATAAACGGCCAAGCAGCTTTCGTTCCCTTGACACCGGTCTTGCCTCTGCGAAGATGCCGCCCCTTTTTTATGGCCGAGACCAATTCAAACGAACGGATGGAAAAAATCGTGTCGCTCTGCCGGCGGCGCGGGTTCATTTTCCAATCCTCGGAGATTTACGGCGGACTCAACGGGTTGTGGGACTACGGCCCGCTCGGCAACGAGCTCAAGCGCAACATCAAGGAGGCGTGGTGGCGTGACATGGTCACCGTGCACAACGAGCGCGTGCAGCCGGAAGGCGCGCCGCGGCCCTTTCAGATGACCGGCATCGAGTCGTCGATCATCATGCACCCGCGCGTGTGGAAGACGTCCGGTCATTATGATCTGTTCAGCGACATGATGGTCGATTGCCGTGAGAGTAAACGTCGCTACCGCCACGACCACATCAAGGGCGCCTGGGTGGAGCACGACAGCCAGAAGGCATTCGTCACCTGCGTCACCGACGGCGACGCGAAGGAGGAGATCACCCGGCGAGCGCTGCAGTATTTCAAGCTCAAGGCGAAGTATGCCGACAAACTGATCTGGCATGGAGATATCACCGACTTGACCTCAATTAGCGAGACAAACCAAGTGCTCGCCCCTGACGCGAAGGAACTTGGTACGCTCACCGAACCGCGCGAGTTTAACCTGATGTTCGAGACGCACATCGGCGCCATGCGCAGCGATGACAGCACGGCGTTCCTCCGGCCGGAGACGGCGCAGGGTATGTTCGTCAACTTCCGCAACGTGGTGGACAGCAGCCGCATGAAAGTGCCGTTCGGCATCGCGCAGCAGGGCAAGAGTTTCCGCAATGAAATCACGCCGCGCAATTTCACCTTTCGCACTCGCGAGTTCGAGCAGATGGAGATGGAATTTTTCTGCCACCCAAGCGAGTCACGGGAGTGGTATCAATTCTGGCGTGATCGCCGTTTCCAGTGGTACGCCGATCTTGGTATAAAAAAGGAGCGGCTCATCCTGCGTGACCACGAACAGGCCGAGCTGGCGCACTACTCGGTCGGCACAGCTGACGTCGAGTATGCGTTTCCATTCTGTGAGGAGGGCGAGTACGGCGAACTCGAGGGCATCGCTCATCGTGGCGACTTCGATCTACGCTCACACATGGAGGGCAAACTCATCCGCGACGGCGAAAAACTCGTTGTCGAGCAGGGGGAAGATGGCAAGCCGAAATATCCCGGCAGTGGCAAGGATCTCACCTACCACGACGAGGAGGCCAAGGAACGGTTTGTGCCGCACGTTATCGAGCCGGCCGCCGGGGCTGACCGTGCCGTGCTGGCGTTCATCTGCGACGCCTATGACGAGGAGGAGATCACCAACGAAAAAGGCAAGACCGAGACCCGTGTGGTGATGCACTTTCATCCGCGCATCGCGCCGGTCAAGGTGGGCATTTTCCCATTGCTAAAAAACAAGCCGGAGTTGGTGGCCAAGGCGATGGAAGTCCGCGCGATGCTACAGCCTTACATGACCGTGTTCTACGACGAAACCGGCGCGATTGGCCGGCGCTACCGTCGTCAGGATGAGGTCGGCACGCCGTTCGGGGTGACGATCGATTTCGACACCATCGGCGAAAACGGTGACGCAACCAACGACACCGTCACTCTCCGCGATCGCGACAGCATGGAGCAGCGCCGAGTAAAAACCGAAGACCTCCTCGGCATCCTGCTAAAGGAAATCATGTAGCTCCCCCACGAGCTTGGCCAGCGGGGATTGCTGCCAGTCTGTTCTTGATTCGCAGACCGGGCATGGATACTTTCCCGCACGCCTTTTCGGGCGTTTGGTTCATCAACATGGCTAACGGACAAGTTTCCCTGACAGACACCGGTTTTGGAAAAACCATGCGACGCGACGCGTGGTGGGTGCAACCGCTGCTAACCTTCCTCGGACTGTCAGCGTTCATCGGGTACTCCACTTGGCGGGCGTTCATGGGTCAGGATTTCCTCGCCATTCAGGATGGCACAAACTACCTGTCCCCATTTTTCTCTCCCATCCTCTATTTCCATCCCAACCTGTCCTGGGTGACCGATGAAGTGCGAAATGCTATGGAGGCCCATGCGTGGCTGGGGACCATGCCAGCTTGGGCGCCTTCGTGGGTTTCACCGTCCTTTCTGATTCTTTGGGCGCCGGCGGGGTTCCGGTTCACGTGTTACTACTATCGGGGCGCCTACTATAAAGCCTTCTGGGGCGATCCGCCCAATTGCTCGGTGGGTGAGCCGCGCGATTCCTATCGCGGCGAGCAACGGTTCCCGCTTATTTTTCAAAACATCCATCGCTACTTTTTTTACGTGGCAGCCGTGTTCATTTTCATTCTCGCGTATGATGCGTTTCTCGGAATTCAGTTCAGCACGGACTCAAGCGGCAAGGCTTTGGCCGCAGGCGAAACGCAGTTTGGCTTGGGCATCGGTAGTCTCGTGCTGTGGGGGAATGTGATTTTTCTCGGGGGCTATACTTTTGGCTGCCATTCGTTCCGGCATTTGATTGGTGGCGGCATCAATCTATTGTCGAAAACGCCCATTCGCTCGAAGTGTTATGAGTGCGTCGGTTGCCTCAACTCGCGGCACATGCTTTTTGCGTGGTGCAGTCTTTTCTGGGTGGGTTTCACGGATGCGTACGTGTGGATGTGCGCCAACGGCACCTGGACGGATTACCGGATTTTTTAAGGATATTTAAATGGGAGATTTTCAAACACACGAACATGACGTGCTGGTGATCGGTGCAGGCGGCGCGGGATTGCGAGCAGCCATTGAGGCAGCAGCGGTTGAAGGCTGTTCGGTGGGACTGGTCTGCAAAAGCCTTCTGGGCAAGGCGCACACTGTGATGGCCGAGGGCGGCGTGGCGGCGGCGATGGCCAATGTGGATGAACGCGATGGATGGGAGACGCATTTTGCTGACACGATGCGTGGCGGGCAGTATTTGAACAACCCGAAGATGGCGGAACTGCACGCGAAGGAGGCGCCTGATCGCGTGCATGAACTGGAGGCTTGGGGGGCGCTTTTTGATCGAACGCAGGACGGGAGAATTTTACAGCGCAACTTCGGCGGTCACGCGTATCCCAGGCTTGCGCACGTGGGTGATCGTACGGGGTTGGAGATGATTCGTACGCTGCAGGACCACGGCATTCACCAGGGCATTGAGGTGTACATGGAGTGCACGGTCATCGAGCTGCTGAAGGATGGCGAGCGCGTGGTGGGTGCGTTTGGCTATGACCGCGAGCGTGGGCGGTTTCGGCTGTTCAAGGCGAAGTCCATCGTGCTGGCGACCGGTGGCGTCGGGCGTGCGTTCAAGGTAACGAGCAATAGTTGGGAGTACACCGGCGACGGCCATTCGCTGGCGTATCACGCGGGGGCGGATTTGCTGGATATGGAATTCATCCAGTTCCATCCCACGGGAATGGTTTGGCCGCCGAGCGTGCGGGGGATTTTGGTGACCGAGGGCGTGCGCGGCGAGGGCGGTATTTTAACGAACAGCGAGGGCAAGCGGTTCATGTTCGACGACATTCCAGAACTTTACAAGGACTCCACCGCCGACACGGCGGAGGAAGGCTGGCGCTACGTGACCGGCGACAAGGAGGCGCGCCGACCGCCGGAGTTGCTGACACGCGACCATGTGGCACGGTGCATTTTGAAGGAGGTTCGCGAGGGGCGCGGCAGTCCGCACGGCGGGGCGTTTCTCGACATCGCGTGGATTAAGGAGAAGTTCGCCAATAGCGAGGAGCATATCAAAAAGAAGCTGCCGAGCATGTATCATCAGTTCAAACAGTTGGCGAATTTGGACATCACGAAGGAGCCGATGGAGGTCGGGCCGACGACGCATTATGTGATGGGCGGCGTGCGCGTGAATGCGGAGACGCAGATGTCGACCGTGTCCGGCTTGTTCGCCGCCGGCGAGGTGGCGGCAGGGCTGCACGGCGCAAATCGGTTGGGCGGGAATTCGCTTTCGGATTTGCTCGTTTTCGGCAAGCGGGCGGGTGAGCACGCGGCGAAATTTGCGCAGGAAAATGGGGGCGGCGAAATTGATAACGCTGAGGTGGACGCCCTCGCCAAAGCCGCACTGGAACCGCTGGAGCGCGACGGAGATGGCGAAAATCCCTATGAAATCCAGCGTGAATTGCAGGAGATGATGCAGGACAAGGTGGGAATCATCCGCGAGGACGGGCTGATGAAGGAGGCCATCGACGACATCGCCAAGCTCGCCGAGCGAGCGCCCAAGGCCGCCGCACCGGGCAATCGCGAATACAATCCCGGCTGGCATACGGCACTGGATTTGAAATGCCTGCTAACTGTCAGCGAGGCCTCCGCGCGGGCGGCGTTGGAGCGGCGGGAAAGCCGTGGTGCACAGACGCGCAATGATTTTCCGGACAAAGACCCCGACGATTGGGGCCGGCACAACCTGCTTCTCCGCAAGGGCAACGACGGTTCGATGGAGGTCGAAAAGGTGTCGGTGGTGCCACAAACCGACCAGCAGAAAAAAATCATCAAGGACAATCAATAATGGCGAAGGTCGATTTTAAAATCTGGCGCGGCGACGGTGAGGGCGGAGGGTATCAGGATTTCTCCACCGACGTCACCGAGGGCATGGTGGTGCTCGACTCCGTGCACCAAATCCAGGCCGAGAGCGCCAACGATCTCGCCTGCCGCTGGAATTGCAAGGCCGGCAAATGCGGCTCGTGCAGCGCCGAGGTCAACGGCCACCCGCGCCTCATGTGCATGATGCGCATGGACGAGGTGCTCAAGGAAACGCCCGAGGGCAAGCCGGTGACCATCCAGCCGATGCAAGCTTTTCCGGTGGTGAAGGATTTGGTGACGGACGTCTCGGGGAATTTCGAGGTTAAAAAGAAAATCAAACCCTTCAAGCCACGCAAGCCCGACGCCGAGAACGGCACGTGGCGCATGGCGCAGGAGGACGTCGA
>Ga0209753_1000667_pt1 | contig 14428 bp, 7 predicted proteins | sample METZYME_3_550m_FD_187550 | JGI IMG/M metagenome (GOLD analysis project Ga0209753, IMG submission 187550) | Marine microbial communities from oxygen minimum zone in mesopelagic equatorial Pacific - METZYME_3_550m (SPAdes) (version 2) | ecosystem: Environmental > Aquatic > Marine > Oceanic | place... | reverse complement strand
CAGCGTGGAGATGGTTTCGCCTGCGATCCCGCTTGCCTGGAGCATCGCGAGCCCGGAGAGAATCGTCGCAGCACGTTTTGAGGCAGTGGATCAGGCGGTCCGGCGGTTGCTTCCACAGCAGATTGAATCCGCTGAGATTGGAGAGGCAGTCGCATTGGTACGCGAGGCTATGTTGGGTTGTTCAATTGCCGGCCGGCCTCTATTCGCAGCCCACGCAGCGCTTCAGTGGCCGAGAGAACCCCACGTCGCTCTGTGGCATGGTCTCAATCTATTTCGAGAGCATCGCGGCGGTGGACATATTAGCGCAGTGATGGCGGCTCGGCTAACGCCCAATCAAGCTGCACCGATCCTGGCCGCAGCGACTGGGGAGGCTCGAAACAGCCGTAGCGCGCGTTGGCCGGATGACATCTGGGATCAAACGGTGGCTGGGCTGCAAGAGCGAGGCTGGCTAGACGATGCTGGAATGTTGACAGACGAGGGCCTCGAAGCTCGAACCCGCATCGAAGATGAAACCGATGACTTAGCCCTCGGCCCCTGGTTGCAGCTTGGTAAAGAACGCACCCATCGTCTGTGGACGATTTTAAATGATTTGTTGCAAGTGATTCTCGTCCAAAACGATTTGCCCGGTCTCAGAACCCCCATCGGGCTTAGCTGGCCAGCGCAGTGGCCGGGCTAACGAGGGATGGTCAGGAGCCGAACCGAGAGATATCGGGAGACACCCTCATTTCGTGAAGCTCCTTCAAGAACCTAAAACACTGGCTAATGGAAAAGGGCCTCTGGTATGCCAACAGCAGCCCCTTTTTCTCACTCGAGAACCTTGACGCCCCGGTTGCCGATACCCGTACCCTCCAAGTACCCCACCCGGGTATGTTTCCTTGGTGGGGGTGGTGTCAAAACTCAGCAGGTAGATCTGCTAACACTTTTGCTAACGAACTAGAACAAACCAATCGATACCATGCATTACGCTGACCTGTCATGGACGCCTAATTGCCACTCAATTCGGAAGCATAATGTACTAGAAGATACCAGGATGTAGGCACGCCATTAGGCTTCGAACCCAGTGGTTGCAGGTTCGAGTACTGCCGGGCGTACCACGATTTAGGCATGGGAAAGCTCTCTGACTGGATGTCAGAGGGCTTTCTTTTTGGAATGCGTGTAACAAAAATGTGGGGGAAATTATCTTAGGTGGTGTTAACGGACTATCATTCCCCATTCTTTTCGGACGCCTGACTCCTACGTCTGCCTTTGCTGCATAGGTAGTAGAAGTTCTGCTTCCCGTAGACTAGGGCTTTCACGAAGCGGTCGGTCCATGTCTCGCCGCGGATGACGCACCGACCGGGCCCACGCTTTTTCTGGTGGACTGGGTTGCCTTCAGTTGTCATCACTTTTCCCGGTGGCCTGGTTGACGGCTGCTTGCAGGCCGTAGCCTACGATGGGCCCAGGTTTATCTCCCCCAAGTCTGCGCTGCTAGGTACCTGTCCCCATAGCAATAATGCTAGCTCTGCAGCTTGCAGTAGGTCAGGTGCTAGCGCTATCAGCCGGGCGTCATCGTCTCCCTAATGGCGTTTAATAACCATTGATTTATGACGGTCGCCCCAGTTTTTCCTTAGGGGGCAGTTGGGGGGTCTACGGGGAAGGGCACCACGCTTAGGCCGTCGATCAGGTGCCGTGGCATGAAATACTCCCGGCTTTCCGGCCCACCAAAACCTTCGATGAAAGACTGGACGATTCCATCCGATTCCAGCGCCGCGCGGACGATCTGCTTATTGAAGTTTGCGATGCTATCAGATGCGATGAATTCATCCACCGGCATCCACAAGCACTCTTGGATCTCGTCGGCCTGCATGACGATCTCTTTGCTCAGCGGGCGTAGTTTGCCCACAAAATAGATGTCCGATTTACCATACCGGTACCCGTGCCATTGGCGGAAGCAGGCGATGGATTCGAATACCGCTTTGACTCCAGTTTCCTCGAGCACCTCACGCTCGACCGCCTGGCCCAGATGCTCACCGGCCTGTAGCGCACCGCCGGGCAATTTCAAGGTGGGTGGACGGCCGCCAACTCCGTACTTTTCACGAACGACCAGAAGCTCCCTCTCGGGGGTCAAAACCACGCCACCGATACCAATGTAATGGGTGGCGAATGGTGGGATATGGGAGCCTTCCACAAGGTAGTGGGTAAGCAAGATATAGTCGTCTCCGGTGTGATGGAAATCAAAACCCCGGTCGATGGCTTTAGGTATCAGCGCCGACTTGGCCTTGGGTATATCCAACCAGACAGTCAAGAACCCATCGTCGGACCACTGCTCCATGGAAACTGCGAGCCGAACGTCAAATTCATCGGGGTCGGCTGGCAATAAAGAACGGTCAATGACTGCCCCATTAAACGGATTGGGTTTAAATTCCAAAATCTCTGCCATGTTCGTCTCACCCCTATGATCGGTGGAACTTTGCCGGACTGGGAATTCGATTATCGTGCCTAAGCGAATGCCGATTGGAAGCATAGCATACCCCAACATTAGCGCTGTGGCACACTTTGCAAACATTCCTTTCAAATGACATTGAGCCGTGGCGTTGTGTCCGGCTGGCGGTGATTATGTAAACATCAACTGATTAAACCCTGTGCTAGAATTTCGACATGTCTCTAGACCGATTCCATCCTCTGGTCAAAGAGTGGTTCAAGAGTAGGTTCTCCGAGCCTACCGAGGCCCAGATAGATGGCTGGCCAGCGATCGCGCAAGGCCGCCACACATTGATCGCCGCTCCCACGGGTTCCGGCAAGACTTTAGCCGCGTTTATGACCTCCATCGACAGTCTGGTCCGGCAAGGCCTGTCCGGTGAGATACCTGACTCGACTCAGGTAGTCTACGTATCGCCCCTCAAGGCGCTTTCAAACGACATCCAGAAGAACCTGGCGACACCATTGGAGGAGATTGCCGAACTGGCCGATGCCGCAGGCACACCGCTGCCCGAGATCAGGGCCGTTGTCCGGACCGGTGACACCAAGGCTTCAGAGCGGGCCAAGATGGCCAAACGCCCTCCACATATCCTGATAACTACCCCCGAGTCCTTGTACATCCTGTTGACCTCCCGCAGCGGCCGGCAAGGCCTGACCGGCGTCCACACCTTGATACTTGACGAGATACACGCCATCGCCGACGACAAACGAGGCTCCCATCTGTCCCTGTCCGTCGAACGGCTCTGCGCCTTGGCCGAAAACCCCATCGTCCGCATCGGACTGTCGGCGACCCAACGCCCCATCGAGGAGGTTGGTAGGCTGTTGGTTGGCAGCGATTCGATCGATCCCGAGGGCAAACCCAATTGCCTCATCGTAGACACAGGCCGTTCCCGGACGATTGACCTCGCCATGCAGTTGCCGGAGCGGGAATTGGGGCCCATCGCCAGCCATGAAGTATGGGGCGAGGCGTTGAATTCGGTCACCGATCTGGTCCGTGCTCATGGCACCACTCTAGTCTTCGTCAACACCCGTCGGCTGGTGGAGCGGGTTTCTCACCAGCTATCGGAACGCCTGGGGGACGACGCGGTAGTCGCCCACCACGGCAGCCTGTCCCGCACTACCCGCCTAGCCGCCGAGCAGAAGCTGAAAGGCGGACAAGTCAAGGTCTGCGTTGCCACCGCATCCCTGGAACTCGGCATTGATATCGGGGTTGTCGACCTGGTCTGCCAGATCGGTTCTCCTCGCTCTATCGGCGTGTTGTTGCAACGAGTGGGACGTTCCGGGCACCAGGTTGGGGGGACGCCCAAAGGCCGGCTTTTTCCGCTGACTAGAGACGAACTGGCTGAATGTATCGCCCTGGCGAGGGCAATCAAGCGGGACAACCTGGACACTCTGACCATTCCTCCGTGGCCGTTGGATGTCTTAGCCCAGCAGATCGTGGCCTCTTGCGCCCAAGAAGAGTGGACCGAATCCGACTTGTTCGCCCTGTGCCGCAAGGCTTATCCATATCGAGAGCTGCCTCGAGAAAAGTTCGACCATGTGATCGAGGTCCTATCCGAGGGATTCACCTCGCGTCAGGGGCGGCGCGGAGCCTTTTTGCATCGCGACGGCATCAACCTCAAGGTCAAGGGAAGACAGGGTGCGCCCATCGCAGCCATGACCAGCGGCGGCGCCATTCCAGACAATGCCGATTACGATGTGATCCTAGAGCCCGAAGAAACCTTCGTCGGCACCGTCAACGAGGATTTCGCGATTGAGAGTTTGGCCGGCGACGTCTTCTTGCTGGGTAACACTCCTTGGAAGATTCGCCGGGTCGAAAGCGGCAAAGTACGAGTTGAAGATGCTCAGGGCCAGCCGCCCACTGTCCCGTTTTGGCTGGGAGAAACGCCAGGCCGCACCTGGGAATTGTCACAAGAGATTTCCGATCTCCGAGAAGGCATCGACCAACGATTGGACGACCACGCCAAGGCGCAGGACTGGGTGATGTCGGAGTCCGGGGTCGACCAAGAGTCCAGCAGGCAGTTGGTCGCCTATATAGAAGAGGGCAAGCGGATCCTCGGCGTGGTCCCATCAAAGAACAACGTGGTTGCCGAGCGATTCTTTGATGAGAGCGGCGGCATGCAGTTGGTGATTCACGCACCCTTCGGAGCCAAGATCAACCGGGCCTGGGGTATGGCGCTGCGGAAGAAGATCTGCCGTAGCTTCGACTTCGAACTGCAGGCCTCGGCCACAGATGATGGATTGAATTTCTCCCTTGGGCCTGGGCTGTCCATGCCAGTGGATGAGGTATTCGCTTACTTGAACGAGCGGACCATTCAAGAAGTCCTCGAGCAGGCAATTCTGCAAGCCCCGTTATTTGGCACGCGCTGGCGTTGGAATTCGACCAGGGCACTGGCGATACTGCGCCACACCGCTGGGCGCAAAGTGCCAGCTCCTTTGGTCCGGATACGCTCAGAAGACCTGTTGGCCGCGGTATTCCCGGATCAGGCGGTCTGCCAGGACAACGCTATGCCCGGCGACATTGAGATTCCCGACCATCCTCTGGTCTTCGAAACCATGCGGGATTGCCTCACCGAGGCGATGGACGTGGAAGGCTGCAAGGACTTATTGGGCGGTATAGGCGACGGCAGCATCGAGATATTCGGGCGGGACACGGTCCAACCGTCAGCATTCTCTCACCAGATACTGAACGCTATGCCCTACGCGTTCCTGGACGACGCTCCCTTGGAAGAGCGCCGCGCCAGAGCGGTCTCATTGCGCAGGGCGCTGCCAGAAGATTCCCGCGACCTTAGCGCACTTAACCCAACGGCCATCGAGAGCGAATCCGCCAACGCCTGGCCCAGGATGCAGAACGCCGACGAACTGCACGACGCGCTACTGGTGCTAGGTGTGCTCCCTGAATCGATTGCTCTTGCCAGCGCCTCAGATGACGGGATGGGGGCCATCGAGCAATGGTTCGAGTCATTGATGATTGAAAACCGGGTTTACCGTATGGACTCGGACGCCGTTACGTACTGGGTGGCGGCGGAAAGGCTGGTGTTGTTGAATTCTGTTTACCCTGAAGCGATATTCACCCCGGCCCCGCCAGCCCATCTGGTGGAAGCGCCAGCTGATCAAGAAGAGAATGCTCGGGAGAACAACATCTGTTGGGTGATGCGCAGCTGGGTGGAGTGTTCCGGTCCGCTGACCGCCACCGAATTGGTCCGATGGCTGGGTGTCGCCCGCGACGACATCGTGTACGCCCTCGCCTGCCTGGAGAACGAGGGCGTGGCGCTCAGAGGCAGTTTCCGCACCCACGTGGAAGAGGAAGAGTTCTGCGACCGCCGCATACTGTCGCGCATCCACCGGTCGACCATCGATACCCTGCGCCGGGAAGTTGAACCGGTCTCCTCGTCGGCCTTCATGCGGTTCCTGCTGCACTGGCAGCACGTGGATCCGGCGGTCCGGTTGCAAGGCGAAGGCGGGCTCCTGGCAGCCATCGAGCAGCTACAAGGGTTCGAGTCAGCGTCCGGGGCCATAGAAGATGAGGTCCTACTTTCACGGGTGTCTGACTACAGCCCGGTGATGCTGGACCGGTTGTGCCTGGGCGGAGAGGTGCTCTGGGGCCGGGTCTCATTACAGGCGAGCGAAACCCAAAATGGGACCGTCTTGCCGTTGGGTCGCACGGCATTCTCCAGGGCCACGCCCATCACCATGGTGCTGCGGGATTCCCTGGACTGGATACTTGGGCCCACCTGGCAGGACGGCGAGGGTCTGACCGGCGCCACCAAAGAGGTGGTCGAATTCTTGAACAAACGCGGGGCGTCATTCCTTTCCGACATCGTTTCGGCAACGCAGCGGCTGCCCTCGGATGTGGAAGAGGCGCTGTGGGCACTTGCTGCTTCAGGAAGGGTCACTGTCGACGGCGTCGAGGCCCTGCGGGGACGTCTTGGCGGAACAGCCAGACGTCCCCGCCCGAATGGGCGAAACGGCAGACCCAACAGCCGATCCAACCAGAATCGAAGACGTGGTTACAGCCGCTGGTCACTGCTTGAGCCATTTGACCCGGTGGACGACCGCAGCGAACCCATCGCTCGCCAACTTCTGGGCCGGTACGGCGTCATCTTCCCGGAGCTGTTGGCCCGTGACACCCTGACCTATCGCTGGCGCGACTTGGTACGCGTCTTCCGGCGTCTGGAGGCCCGGGGGGAGATTCGGGGAGGGCGGTTCGTATCCGGCTTCATCGGAGAGCAGTTCGCCCTTCCGGAGGCGGTCGAATTACTCCGAAAGACCAAGAACGCTGAGCCCGACGGGCGCTTCATCGCCATCTCCGCCTGCGACCCTCTGAACCTGGCCGGGATCCTATCTCCCGGACACAAGGTGCCCGCGGTGGTGCGCAATCGGTTGGTGTTCCGGGACGGCGTGCCCATCGTCTCCATGGAGAACGGTTCCGTGGTCGAATTAACCAACGCCAGCCCGGATATCATGGAACGGGCCAAAGTCACCTTGAGCGTTCCCATTTCCCACGCCGGTTACCAGATGGACAAACCGGGCCTGGTAACGGTGTAAGTCCGGCGCAACCGGAGCACTGCCCCTCGAATTGATAATCCAGGGGGGCTATGCTAACGTTGCTAGGCATTTCTGTAAGCACTTTCCCGCCCTCCCTAGCCCCGATTTAGGCTGATTCGCTCGAGGCAATTTCAGGAGGCAAAAACATAAAGGCGGCCCCTTTGTCCGAGTTCCGTTTCTCTCCCAACCCAAACCAGGCCCATCTGGTCAACTGGCAGATCTGGAGCCCAGCAGCCTTCACCAAAGCCCAGGAAGAAGACAAGCCCGTTCTGCTGTCCATCTCCGCCGTTTGGTGCTATTGGTGCCACGTGATGGACGATGATACCTACTCGGACCCCGAGGTCCAGGACCTCCTCAACGAGCACTTCGTAACCATCCGGGTGGACAACGACCACCGGCCCGACATCAACGCCAGATACAACGTTGGTGGATGGCCCACGACGGCCTTCCTCACCGGGCACGGTGGCCTCATCGGCGGCGCCACCTATCTGCCTCCCGAGCAGTTGATCTCCATGATCGCGGAATTCGCCGAGGCCTACAAGAATGACCGCCCAACACTCTACACTCAGGCCAGGGACCTACTGAACACACGTAAGGATCATGCGCGGCGGTTCGTGGTCAGTAGCGAATTGGAAGAATCGATGACCGACCGGGTCTCGCGTATCGTCGTGGGGTCTTATGACGCCACCAATGGCGGGTTTGGAAGTGAGCCAAAATTTCCCAACGCGTCAATCTTGCGCTTCTTGAACCACCAGTACCGCACCACCGGCGAAGATTTCTTTGCATCGATTCTGATTAAGACCCTCGACAACATGTCGGATGGGCAGGTGCACGACAGCTCCGACGGCGGTTTCTTCAGGCACTGCGCACAGGCTGATTGGACCCAACCGCAGCACGAAAAGATGCTGGAAGACAATCTAAGCCTGGCCCGAGAGTTCTTGGACGCCAGTATCTTGCTGGACCGGCCGGGATACCGTGAAACGGCGAAACAGACCTTCGATTACTTGCTGGAGCAGCTCTACGATCCGGCCGTGCCCGGATTCCGGGGCAGCCAAGGTGCCCATTCAGATTACTTCTCGCTGAGCCCGGACCAGCGGACCGCCGATGCCCGCCCCGCGTCGGACCCATCTTGTTACGCCAACAGCAATGGGTTAGCAGTGACTGTGCTGCTCGACGCAGCTTGGAAATTGGGCGACCTTTCGTTCCAAACCAAAGCCCTTCAAGCGTTAGAGACATTGGATTCCGCGGCTAAGTCCGGCTCTTTCAGTCACGTCTATTCGGAGCACGGCCCGTCCGATGTTCCGGCGTTCTTCACGGACTGGGCTTGGCTGTTAACTGCATTGGTCCAGGCGCACGGCAACACCGCTGCGGAGGGCTATCTCGAACGGGCGGTTGCTGTTGCCCAAATAATGGTAGGCCGGTTCTTTGACCAAAAATCAGGTGGATTCTTCGATATCGAAGACCAGTCGGACGGTATCGGCCATCTGCAGATCAGAGAGAAGGTTTTGGCTGACAACACCGTCGCCGCCCAGGCTTTGATCCGGTTGCATCACACCACCAGGAATGCAGACTACCGGCAGATAGCGACGGCTACGCTGAGCGCCTTTGTCGAAACATTCAGAGAGCAGGGGGAGTTCGCTGCCGACTACGGTCTTGCCGTGCACCTGCTGAACAACGACCTTGTGGAAGTGACCGTCGAAGGTAAGCCTGAAGACGCCGGATGCCAGGCCTTGTTAGCCGCTGCCGTCCGTCTTCCCCAACCCAACCTCGACATCAAAACGATCGTGGCCGCCGATGGCGACAGTATCGCCCGAGCCCACGTTTGTCTCGATACGGTGTGTTTGCCGCCGGTGGACTCGCCCGCTGAACTGGCGGAAGCGGTGGCCGGACTAACAAAACAGCAGGAGAGCCCGTTCCAAGATATATTCCAGGTGTTCCCCAGCGCCTAACAATCAAGACTAAACGCCAGCTATCGGCCGATTTCGCCCCTGGCGTGGACATGGCGTATCATCACATCAAAAGCTAATGGAGGAATTGCGTGCTGCGTAGCGCGGACTGCGGCTCCCTGAGAGACGAAAATGCCGGCGACCACGTTACCCTAGCGGGCTGGGTCGGCCGGAGGCGTGACCACGGTGGAATCATCTTTCTTGACCTGCGGGACAGGTCAGGCGCCGTTCAAGTTGTATTCAACCCAGAGACCGACGCCGATGCCACACGGGTCGCCGAAGAGGTCAGGGGCGAGTGGGTCGTCCAGGTCAAGGGCACGGTCAATCGCCGTCCCGAGGGCAGTGAGAACCCAACCATGGCCACCGGCGATGTGGAAGTTATGGTCACGGAGATCACTGTTCTGAACCGATCGCTGACCCCTCCTTTCTACATCGAAGAAGACGCCGAGGCCGACGAAAGCCTGCGCCTGAGGTACCGCTACCTGGACCTGCGGCGGCCACCCATGCTGCGCAACCTGACACTGCGGCACCACGTGGTCAAGTACATCCGGAACTTCCTGAGCGACCGCGACTTCTTGGAGATCGAAACCCCGATCCTCATCAAGAGCACCCCGGAGGGCGCCCGGGATTTCCTGGTGCCTAGCCGGATGCAGCCGGGTAATTTCTACGCCCTGCCACAATCGCCCCAGCAGATGAAACAACTGCTCATGGTCTCCGGTATCGAACGCTATTTCCAGATCGCCCGCTGCTTCCGTGACGAAGACCTGCGCGCCGACCGGCAACTGGAATTTACCCAGTTGGACCTGGAGATGAGCTTTGTAGAAGAGGATGACATCCTGGACCTGACTGAAGAGCTGTATATTGGGATGATCGAGTCGGTAACCCCGGATAAGAAGTTACGGAAGCCATTCCCCAGAATCACCCATGCCGAGGCTATGGAGCGCTACGCCTCGGACAAACCTGACATTCGGTTCGGCCTGGAGATGACCGACGTTTCAGAATTGGCCAGCGAAACTGAGTTTAGGGTGTTTCTGTCCACTGTGGAGGGCGGCGGCCAGATAAAAGGGTTCGTCGTGCCAGGCCAGGCTGGTTTCGTTACCGGCCAGATGAAAGACTTGGATGACACTGCTAAAGCGGCGGGCGCCGGCGGACTGGCCCACATCCGATACCGGGGGACCAACCCCGTTGGCCAACTCTCGGAAAACGAGATCCTACAGTCGGCGGGGCTACGGATGCCGGCGGAATGGCACCGACGGCTGGCAGACAAGATGGGCGCCGGGCCCGGAGACATGATTCTGCTGATGGCCGGTCGTCAGCCGCGCCTGAACGTCTGGCTTACGGCCATGCGGACCCACGTTAGCGAGTTGTTGGAAATGACCGACCCTGATGAATTGGCCTTTGCCTTCGTCACCAAGTTCCCGTTGTTCGATTGGAACGAAGACGCCAAACGCTGGGACTCGTCCCACCATCCCTTCACCTCCCCAGAGGACGGTCAAGAAGGCGAGTTGGACGGCGAGAATCTGGGCGATATCAAATCGAAAGCCTACGACCTGGTCTGCAACGGGTCCGAGTTGGCCAGCGGCAGCATTCGGATCCACAACCGCCAGCTTCAAGAGAAAATATTTGCCATACTGGGCCACTCCAAGGAGGAGGTTGAGTCCCGGTTCGGTCCGATACTGGAAGCCTTTGAGTACGGCGCGCCGCCTCACGGCGGCATCGCGCCAGGAATAGACCGGCTGGTGGCCATTCTCTGTGGCAGCCCGTCCATTCGTGATGTGATTGCTTTCCCCAAGACTCAGAGCGGCACCGATCTGCTATTCGAGGCGCCGACCCCGGTGGACCCAAAGCAACTCGAAGAGCTATCGCTTCGGATCACAGAAAAGCCGGACTGACTGTCTTACTTGCCCACAATAAAAGGCCCGCGGAATTGATTCGCGGGCCTTTTCGATTCACCGAATCAGGTTTGGCCTACTTAGGCTGCGCCTTTGCGGGCTTCGCCGGTGAGTTTTGCCCTGGTGTAGAAAGCAAGGGCGGCGGCTTCTGTGTTCTCTGCTTTGCCGGCCCAAGCGGTCAAGGGCGCTCCTTGGAGGCTACGGCCAAAGGAGAAGCTTAGCTCCCATGGCGCCTTGGCGGCGGCAGCTTGCTTGTTGAGCGCATTCAGATTGGCCGTCACCGAATCGTCCGGTTCCCCGCCGGAGAGGAACACCACTCCTGGAACGGAGGCCGGCAATGTGCGCTTGAAGCATTCGATGGTCCGCTCGGCCACTTCATCGGGGTCGGCCCGTTTTGCCGATGAGCCTCCGGAGATCACCATGCTGGGCTTCAGCAACATCCCTTCCAGCAGGACTTTCTGCTGGGCCAGTTGGTCGAAGACCTCACGCAGGGTTTCTTCCGTAACTTCGAAACACCGGTCGATATCATGGTCTCCGTCGCGCAGCACCTCCGGCTCCACGATGGGCACCAGGCCCGCCTCCTGACTCAACGCAGCAAAGCGGGCCAGGGCGTGGGCGTTCGCAGCCAGAGCGTATGAGGTAGGCGTGTTGTCGCTGATACTGATCACCGCCCGCCATTTGGTGAACCCGGCCCCTAGGTCGTTGTACTCTTTGAGCCTGTCCCGGAGACCGTCCAATCCTTCGGTCACCAGTTCATCCTGGGCTTCCGGCAGCGGCACGGTGCCTTTGTCGACCTTGATACCCGGGATGATTCCCCGGTCAGACAAAATTTTAACCATGGAGGTGCCGTCGGCGGCGTCCTGTCGAATGGTCTCATCGAATAAGATCACGCCGCTTATGAACTCGTCCACACCCGCCGTGCGGAATAGCATCTCCCGGTAATCCCGGCGGTTGTCCTCAGTGGACTCAACATTGATGCTGTCAAATCGTCTTTTTATTGTGCCGCCACTTTCGTCGGCAGCCAGAATACCCTTCCCTTCCGCAACCAGCGCCCGAGCGGTTTGGACTAATCGTTGTTTATCCATTGGTCACCTCTCATTCCCGTATTATCCTGGTTATGTATAGTTGCGACAAGTCTCTTAGCCGCCACTAATCACGGAAACCGTAGCCTCAACAACGTCCTTGTTGCCCAGAATAAGCGGGGTCCGTTGGTGCAATTCCTTGGGTATGATGTCCAATATTCTCGCGTAACCGGTCGATGCGGCCCCGCCGGCCTGCTCGGCAACGTATCCCAGTGGGTTAGCTTCGTACATCAAACGCAGACGGCCGTCTTTCCGGTTCGTGTCGGCAGGATAGGCGAAGATTCCGCCCTTCAGGAGGTTCCGGTGGAAATCAGCCACCAATGACCCCACGTAACGCTGGGAGTATTTGTCTCTGAGCATCCCGATGGCGCGCTGGGTCGGCTCATCCAACACCTTGTTGTTGCCTTCGTTGGTGCTGTAGTAAGGGCAGTCCGCCGGGATCTTGATATTCGGGTGGGTAACAGCGAAGGTCCCGGATTCGGTGTCCAAAGTGAATCCGCAGACATTGTTCGCGGTGGCCAAAACCAACACAGTGCTGGACCCATAGACCACATACGCCGCAGCTACCTGTTCATTGCCTGGCCGCAGCAAAGAATCGTCGTTTACAATTTCTCCGGGCCTTCTTATCCAGATACCGAATATGGAGCCGATACTCACGGCGACGTCGATATTGGAGGAGCCGTCCAACGGGTCCATCAGGACGATGTATCCGTTGGCAACCTCGCCTTCGACTATGACCGGGCCCTCGATCTCTTCGCACCCTATCGCAGCCACTTGGCCCGACTGGGAAAGAGTCTCGACGAATGTGTCGGAACTGGCTGTGTCCAGGCGCTGGACGATCTCACCCTGAACGTTAACCTCGCCAGTGACACCCAGCGTATCGGTCAAGGCGGCCTGCTGGACCTGTTGTTGAATCCGACGAGCGCCTTCCGCGATCGCCATTATGACTGCTTCCAGCCCTTGATTCTGACCTTTGTCCCGGGCTACGTATTCTTGAAGTGTGGTCCTCTGACCTGCTGCCGGCACACTTTACCTCCCACGCTGAAATGTCTGAATCACCAGTCTATGCCCAAATCGGGCAACACCTAGTCTTTCTATACGAATTACGGTAGATCCATGTCCGCGCCATTATCCGTAATCTCGGTATGCAAGATCGAAATAAACCAGCCATATCACGGCCATATCTACCAGGCGCAATACAGGCGTGGCCTAGCTTCCCCGTCCGGGTCGCGCCCAATTCTAGCAGTAGAAATTTTCCCCTGTCAATTTTAACTTGAATCGACTTGATACTGGTCCGGACAAAGGCGGCTCAACTGTCACATCAACCGCCGATTAATTTCGGTGACCGGGCCCTCTCAAGCGTTGCCGAGCGCCCGATACGAGTGTATATTCGAAATTAGACTATTGGCCATTCTTTTAGACACTAGGAAGTCTAGACCCAGACGGCCCGGCCGCTTTGGGAGTTTCAAGGACAATGATCTTGGGTGAGATTTTTCAATGCCTGGTGGTATTCTTCATGGCGGTATGGACTGCCCGATTGGCGATTACCAAGGGTCGTAACGCCTGGGGTTGGGGTGGCGCGGCTTTAGTTTTAGGCCTCCTCCCAATGGCCGGTTTTCAATCATCTTGGCATCTCGTTGGCGTGCTTCCGGTGCTTATTTTGCTTTTCATAAAGCTCCCCAACGAGGCTCCCGCAGAGCAAGTTGACCGGTTAGCTTGCGCCCGCTGCGCCAAGTCGTATTCCAACGGCCAGCATTTCTGCACCGGCTGCGGTTGGGACTTGGACGAGGCTTACTCGCCGGAAGAATCGGACGAAGGCCAGCCCTTCCCCGCACGGCCTCAGGTGCAGACCACAGTCCAGTCCACAGGCATTGCCCAACCGACCGAAACCGCTGACGCCCCGGCGGCTGAATTCACGCCCACGGAACCCTCGAAAACGGAAGCTCCGGTAGCGGAAACGACGGCCTCCAGCGAGGCAACCGCGCCGGCTGTTGGGGCGCCACAAGAAGAATCCGCCAACTCGGCTGGGAATGCAGGTGAAACCGAAGCCGATACGGCAGAGGAAGAGCCAGCGAAAGCATATGTGCCGTGGGGCACCTACGATGTTGGTGTTGCGCCGACAGCCGTTCTAATGACCTCACGGGGAATGGAGCGGTTCGAAGAGGGCAAATTCCAAGAGGCGATCGACCAGTTCACCAAGGCTATCGCCTTGGATCCCAACCACGCCGAGGCCTGGCAACGACGCGCCGAAGCATACGCCCAACTAGGCCGGCCCAAGCAGGCGGAAGATGACCGCCGTCATTTGCAAGGACTGGATCCGAGTTCGTCTCCGGGCTAGATCCTGAATTGCAAAACGGGGGACACAAAAAAGGAACCATCTAAAGTGTGGTTCCTTTTGTTTTGGATTAACAGAATCGGTCTGACTTTCGATACCACCCTGAATGAAGCGAAGAGTCTGCCAAGGCGTCAGTTGGAAGATTCTCCGTCGGCCTGAGGCGCTCCT
>Ga0209753_1000666_pt1 | contig 14432 bp, 14 predicted proteins | sample METZYME_3_550m_FD_187550 | JGI IMG/M metagenome (GOLD analysis project Ga0209753, IMG submission 187550) | Marine microbial communities from oxygen minimum zone in mesopelagic equatorial Pacific - METZYME_3_550m (SPAdes) (version 2) | ecosystem: Environmental > Aquatic > Marine > Oceanic... | reverse complement strand
CCGTATGCGAGGAATCGCCGCCGAGCACCACTGCTTCGCTAAGTGGGTCGAACGCATCATTAGCTTCAGGATTCAGACGACTCAGTGGAAGCTCTGTCACTCTGAGGCCACACTTGCCATGAAGACTACCAATCCACCTGATGACGCGCTTGACATCGACTGTCACATTCTCATCTGTTTCCCCAGCACCACCCAGTACTACTGACGAGTCTCCTTTTACGAGTTCCCAGAAAACCGTAGTGTTGTCACCGGGGAACACCGTTAGACTACGGTCCTCCCTGAGTCTACTGATTCTCTCTGTATCTAGTGATTGTTCGGCTAACTGCATCAACTTCGATTTACTACATGATCTAACGGTGCAATTCGGATTACGAATTCGCTGCTTCATGATTCCGTGCATCTCGTCCAATAGGCGGCTCTTGTCGGGTGAGTCCTGGGCGATGGCCTGAAGATTCTCCAGTACGCCATCAATTCCCTCCTCCACGCGAGTTTTCCACCCACCCTCGTTATTGCCAACAACCGCTTGGACACTGATGCCTTCACCCCTAATGTAATTCACTAACTGCCTACGTGCATTAGAATCAAGTTGTAGATAGGCTGGATCCCTGACGTGGATATGGAATCCTCTGTGTCCGGAGAATGAAGTCTGGACATGCTGTTCGAGAAAACCAAATTCAGGTTCTAAAAATTCGGACCACAATTTCCATGCCTGATCCTGAATCAGTGCGATCATCGCAGGAAAGTCACGATCCGAGACTCCAGGAAGATGGTCGCCGTCCAAGTCAAATATCAAATCTGCACCTAACCAACCCTTGTCTATCATTTTGCGTTGTGAAGGGTCGCGATAATATGCTGTGCTGTGGAAACATGAATGGGGGGATTTGCTATGCAGATAATGCAGAAGCCCGTCCTTATCCATGAACCCGCGATGCCTGTCGGGTGGCCTAGTGCCCCAGGGGACGAACATCCATTCCCTAGATCTGAATCTCGGGGGACACCAGAGATCAGTGGATCTCAGCGATTGGTAGTATTCTGAGAACCGCAGTGCAAATCGGCTCCATCCCTCGGCCACATTCAAATGACAATGGCCAGACAAATAACATGTGCTGTCATTCGAGGTCTAGTGTGTTGGGTTCACGCCCCTCGGTAGCAGGTTGTGTACCTGTAATCTCGATGTAGGCTTCCCAACAAACATAGCGATTATCCAGCACTATCGCCTCTGCGAATGTCAACGCCTTCCCAGTATGAGCACAAACTGGACCTAACTGCCCTGTGGCAGTGGACAGTTTAGATGCATCGGGCATAGTAATTCGAGAGCCTTTCGATTATTGACTCTTGCCTTCTCGAAGTTACTCACTAGGAGTCGTTTTCAACTCATCGCCATTCGACCGACTATGCACGAGGATTTGGTGTTCAGGATAGGTCATTCGCCGGACCCCGATGATGCTTTCATGTTCCACGCGCTTACGACCGGAGCATTGGATACACAGGGAAGGAGATACGTGCACGAACTACATGATATTGAGAATCTCAACCGCCATGCACAGGAAGGCAAGTTCGAAGTCTCGGCGGTCAGTATTAACTCATATCCCTCGATAGCAGGGCGCTATCAACTGATGAATTGCGGTGCATCGATGGGAGAAGGTTACGGGCCTATTCTAGTGTCCCAATCCAAGATGAGTATGGATGAAGCGAAAACTAGGACAATAGCAGTCCCTGGATTGGGTACCAGTGCATATTTGGCCCTGAGACTCGCTTGGGGGGATGTCAGAGTTGTCGTGTTACCATTCGATGAGATTTTGCCTGCAGTAGTCCGAGGGGAATACGATTTGGGCCTGATTATCCACGAGGGACAGATTACGTGGGCAAACGAAGGATTGGAATTAATTCTTGATCTTGGTGAGTGGTGGAACGAACTGACGGGGCTTCCACTCCCCCTTGGTGGGAATGTTGTCAAGAGGAGTCTTGGCGAGGAGACCTGCTTGAGGGTTGCTGAGGACATCAAACACAGTATTCACCATTCTCTATCTAATCCAGAATCTGCACTTGAATTCGCTAAACAGTGGGGAAGAGGTATTGATGACGATACGAATCGAGAATTCGTTAGTATGTACGTAAATCAAAGGACGCTGGATTATGGCGAAGACGGTAGGGAAGCAGTACGCAGATTCCTCAGGGAAGGACAGAGGATTGGAGTAATCGATACCTCCTTTGATGTGGATGGAATAGAATTTGTTGGGAGATGAGGATTAGCACTAGTCCAAATTTACCCATTCGGGACGAACTAACATGCCACATGCTTCAGACAGGAACAACTCGAGTCCCTTAACAGCGTCTAAATCTAGACTATTCTCCACCTCGAGGCTAAAGTATTCTGAGACTCTGGCTTCTGAGAGGCCGCTATTCAAGGAAGTTGCCCTGATTACAACGTCCCTCCAGACTTCGTCTTCATTGAACTTCTGATATTGTTCGAGCATGTCATTCCTCGCCCTTAGAACGCTTTCAATAGGAGTATCCCTTCTAATAGCAAATACTCCGAAAACCATCGGTAGGCCAGTGATGCGAGTCCATTCAGACCCTAGATCTAATTGCACTAAGTCTGGATTTCTATCTGCCACTGACAGTGCACGATCCCCAATCAACAGTGCACCATCACATCTCTCCAGCATCGATGAAATGTCTGGCCCCATCTCAATAGTCTTAGGATCGATGCCACGGTTATCTAGAATCCATCCGAGAAGCTTCTTGGATGTAGAGGAATCAGATGGTAGTGCAATATCCCTCATAGTCTCGATGGGGCGATTGCCAAATAGTAACACAGAACCTACATCCCCCCGGCTCACAATTCCAAGATCGGGGATCAGTATCAGTTGCTCGTGATGTTCGGCATAATCGGCCGATGGTATAGGTGCGGTAAGGCAATCCCTCCTGATGACATGCCCTGTCAACCATGCCGGAGGAGCTGGTAATATCCCCCATCGGTCTTCGAGCCCCTGGAATATAGGGTCGCAATTACTGAACGAGACTCTTCCGAGGACTTCTTGCCATGACATAGTAGCACCTATGTCTGACCATATACAGGTAGCAGTTCAAACGTGCTGCTACCACTGGAGTCAAAGAGTGTGAATTCAGAATATATTGAGTTTCGTTTGACTGCAATAGATCCAACCGACTCTATAATCTGCGATAATCCCCCCGCACCGGTATCGGTACTAGTTTTACTCCCTGCCTCATGCATAATCTCCTCGTGGCCCACCGTGCCATCGATGTCATCAGCTCCAGCAATCAAGCACAATGAGGCCAGATGATCTCCGAAATTCATCCGATATGCCTTGATGTGGGGAATGTTATCCAGCATAATTCTCGATACGGCTACCATACGAACCACTTCACTTGAACTGGCCAACTGGGCTTCTGGCAGCCGGCTCCTATCTGGGAGGAATGGGTATGGGACGAAGCACTGGAAGCCCCCACTCTCGTCCTGCTGCTCACGTAATTTTTCTAGGTGGGTTATCCTATCCTCCAGTGTCTCAATAGTGCCGAACAGCATGGTGCAGTTTGTTGGTATACCCAAATCATGCGCTATTGCATGTACTTCGAGGTACTCTGATGATGACTCCTTTCCATGACAGATCCTGTCCCTCACAGAGTCTACCAGTACCTCAGCACCCCCACCAGGTATCGAATCGAGCCCTGATTTAGACAGAAGTTCCAGCGCCTCTCTGATAGACAAACCAGAGCGTTCGGATATGTGGATTATCTCAATGGCCGTAAGAGATTTGAGATGAATATGAGGATATGCGTCCTTGATGCTCGAGTAGATGTCGATATAGTGATCCACCTTCCAATCGGGATGCAGGCCGCCAACCGAGTGGACTTCGTCAATTCTTGATGAATGCGGTTCTATTCTAGCTAAGAAGTCCGTAGGAGATAGGGCGTACGCCGCCGAATGTCTCGGGCCCTTACGAAATGCACAGAATCTGCATGCGAGTACACAGATATTGGTGGGGCTCACGTGCAGATTCTCGTTGAAGAATACGTTATTTCCGAATCGGGACCTCTTAATCATGCTAGCCAGTGATGATATTGCATTGAGGGAATCATGTCGCATCAGACTAAGGCATGTTTCGGCAGAAACCCTCCCTCCCTCACAGAGAGTCTGCAGGCACGATGACAATACCGCGTCCGAAGTGATGCAATCTGGTGCGTCCATATTCCCCAGTCGTTGTCTCCAATCGGAATTGCCTGACAATGACTCAGCTTGCAAGACCATGTCAGCGCCTCAATCATTGTGATGAGTTCGTTGATTTGAAGTCGACTGTGTCATGCCCTGTAATCAGAATGGGTCACTCCGGAAAGCATCAATAGCCAGACTCATTGAGTCTTATCATGAGCAGCGAAAACGGTGGCATGGGACTCACAATCGCTGAATTGGAAGAGATGTCGCGCAGATGTCGCGTCAATATTGTGAAAATGACACATCGTGCTGCGGCGGGACATCCTGGCGGTTCACTATCGGCCATAGATCTAATTGCAGCACTATATGGAACGCAGCTTCGAATCGATCCTGCAAATGCAGACTGGGGTGATCGTGATCGTTTCATCATGAGTAAGGGTCATGCTAGTCCCGCCGTCTATTCTATACTGTTTGAAATCGGCTATCTATCTGAGGATGATATAATGGGTTTCAGAACTATGGGTTCGGTATGTCAAGGCCATGTTGACATGAAGTGGACAGAAGGTGTAGACTTCTCTGCTGGGAGCCTCGGCATGGGCCTTTCATTCGGCCTAGGTTGTGCTCTAGCCGCAAAGATGGATGGCAGCGAGAGGGCGATCTGGGTTATGCTCGGAGATGGCGAGGTCCAGGAAGGAGAGGTCTGGGAAGCGGCAATGGCGGCAGAATTTCACTCTGCTAGTAATCTGAAGGTCATTATCGACAGGAATGGGATTCAAAACGACGATTTCGTAAGCGTTCAGATGGAGGTTGGAGATATAGCGTCAAAACTTGCATCCTTTGGATGGGAAGTACTGGAGATCGACGGTCATTCAATGACCGATATAGTTCAAGCACTCGAATGGGCAGTATCGATTGATGACGGTCCGTGTGCCATTGTAGCGAAGACGGTGAAAGGGAAGGGGGTTTCCTTCATGGAAGATAACCCTGCCTTCCATGGGAAGGCTCCAGATGATGACGAATTGAGGATAGCATTGGAGGAGTTGTCTTGAGTGCCCCCTCGATTGGAGGGGCATCGCGGGACGGTTATGGCAAGGGCCTACTCAGAATCGCCGATGACCCACGCGTGGTTGTCATCGAAGCCGACTTAGGCAAATCCACAAAATCCTGCCACTTCCGGACACAGTACCCCTCGAAATCGTTCTCAATTGGTATTGCGGAACAGAACATGATGCTGGTAGCAGCCGGCATGGCTGCTTCGGGTAAAGTGCCATTCGCAAGCACTTTCGCGATATTCACTGAACGTGCATTTGAGCAAGTAAGGAACGGTATTGCCAGACCCGAGCTTACAGTGCACATCTGCGGCAGTCACGGAGGGATTCATACAGGTACAGACGGCAGCAGTGCCCAATCCATCGAAGATCTGGCTATCTACCGCACTATCCCAGGAATGACCGTCATGCATCCGTGCGATGACCTGTCAGCCGAAGAGCTCACAGTGCAATTGCTTGGACACCGTGGCCCCACATACATGCGCACAGCCCGAAACAAAATACCCAGGGTCTACGATGAGAGCAGCGCGCATGAACTACGTATCGGACGTGGTAGTGTGCTGCGCACAGGTGATGATGTCTGTATCATCGCTTGCGGGGTGATGGTTTCACAGGCATTGGCAGCAGCAAACCAGTTGGCTGTTGAAGGAATCGAGGCGTCCGTAATCGATATGCACACTCTGAAACCGCTCGATAAGGCACTAGTCGACTCTATGGTCGACTCTTGTGGATGCTTCGTGACCGCTGAGGACCATTCGGTCATCGGTGGCCTTGGTGGATCTGTAGCTGAGCATCTATCCACCGGGACCTCCGCCCCCTTGGAGATGGTGGGGGTCAGTGATGTGTTCGGCCAGAGTGGAACACCATCCGAGTTGATGTCGAGCATGGGGTTGACCTCGGAGGACATCAAGTCGTCCGCTTTGAGGGCTATCAGCAGGAAATAGAGCCAATTCATCACTGTGCGGCGTTTGATTCATGAACAATAGTGCTCGGCACAGCACCATGAGCGACGCTGAGCGTGTCAAAGGCCTGCTTGATGGCAGTATGGATCCCGCTGAGCTGGAGGGCGATAGTGAGCTATACTCTCTGGCAGAAAGGATCTATGGCCGGGAGGCATTGGACGAGATGGGCGTATCTACTCCAGAGAGGTCGCATGAAGTCGACACTACGAAACATTCGAACGAGAACAATCTGGAAGTTGAGATCCCAGACGTACCCGAAGATTATGTAGATACAGATAAGTCTGTAACAAGTTCTTCAAGACACCGGATCGTACTGCTGGCCGGCCTCGTTGGACTGGTGCTGGTCAGCGTGAATGTGTCAGTCGGCATAGGACAGTATTTGGCTTTGTGTGAGGATCAGCTAGAGCCGCCTCCCTTGGACTTCAGTACTTCATCGACTTGGCAGAATGAATCGTTATACATTACATGGACAGTCTCTAATCTGAATACCACCGTGAACTACAGTATTCACTGGTCGATTTCGCAGAACGGCTCGGCAGAACTGGTGGATACCGACTGGTTCAATTGGTCTGCCTCGAGTAACATGATTCACTCAGAGAACCGTGCTGTCGCGTCACCACCATGGTGCTATATCTCGGTTTTGTACTCGGAAGGGATTGAAATATCACAGTCCAATGGCTGCATTGGCAATTCATCTACAACGTCCGTACTCGCAGACATATCCACGATGCCCAAATTGTGCGAGGATAATACGAGACTGCTATGGGACAAAGCTAGCGAGTACCAATCGATCGATTCATGGGTTCCTGCGGGCTCTGGAGGATTACTCGACGGTGCCCTGTTGATGCTGTTCGGAATAATCACTCTTCGTACCGCTTTCAGAAAGAAATGATTAGAACATTCTCGCAAGATGCTGTCTTCGGTTTGTCAGTACGCCCGTAACAGCACAAGGGACCGGTTCGTCGTAAAGAGTCACACAGTCACCCAACAGGGTCAGTCCTGTGGTTTTCTCAAGAATTTCCGCATCAGCATCATTACCATCGAACGCGAGTTCGTAGACATATCCATCATCCAGAGGGGTCTGCAACCGCCAAGCAGTTCCGTTTTGTATGAGTCCGGGAAATGGTCGAATCAGTTCAGATGCGTAACTGTGAGAGCGTGTGCGCAGTTCGTCGGACACGGAGTCTAGTAGGTGAGTCACCGTTTGTATTATCCCATCTAGAGGCACCTCGCTCTTCCCTCCTGTGCGCAGCGAAACCACGCAGTTGCCAGAAGCCAAGTCTCTCGGACCTATCTCTAATCTGACAGGAACGCCTTTGATCTCCCAATCATAGTGCTTGGCCCCCGGGCGCAGGTCCCTATCATCGAGGTGGACCCTGATCCCACTCCCAGACAAGTGTTCTGCTAACTGAGATACTCTAGCCATGACGTTTGAATCAGTGTGTGCTGCGACTGGCATAATAACCACTTGGATCGGTGCTATCGAGGGGGGTATAATCAGGCCGTTGTCATCCCCATGCATACCAACAACGGCCCCTAGCAAGCGCTCTGACATCCCGAAAGTGGTTTGATGACAGTACCTAGTCTGACCTGATGTGTCCTCGTAAGACAAATCGAACGCTCTAGCCCATTGATCCCGATAGTGATGATATGTCGCCACTTGTAGAGTACGCCCATTAGGCATCACAGCATCGACTGCGGTAGAGTACCATGCCCCGGGGAAAGTATCCCATACAGGACGCTTGGAGACTATTGCTGGGAAGCACAGATCATGTAGCAGCCTCTGCACCATTTGAGCGTCCTCAGCGATTTGCTCCGTGGCCCCCTGTTCGTCGGCATGAGCAGTGTGGGCCTCGAAGAAATGAATCTCCCTGACTCGTATGAATGACCTAGTCTGCTTGGTCTCGTATCGGAATGTATTGACAATCTGGAATGTTTTCAACGGTAGATCAGCGTGACTCCTGATCCACAGAGAGAACATGGTGTACATCGGAGTCTCGGATGTAGGCCGGAGGAACATCGGCACCTCCAGTTCATCATCTCCACCGTGCTTGACCCAGTACACCTCTTTCTTGAAACCGCCCTCCGCCTCGCCCATTCTCAATTCTGATGGATCGGTGCCCGTGTCCCTCGCTGCTTTCAGCATCGACACCAATTGATTCTCCTTCTCTAGAAGATCCTCTGGTACGAGAAGAGGGAAATTATACTCATCATGTCCAGTTCGACTCATTTCAGAACGTGTCAGGGAATCTATCAGTGACATCATTCTCCAACCATAGGGCTTCCATACATCCATGCCCTTGATAGGATACCTCTTGTCAACCAAATCGGCGATTTCGACTATGGCTGGGTACCATGCATTGAAATCTTCCTTGGGAGGGATGCCTCTCTTGGCCTTGCCCGGACTACCCATGTTCACTTGTGTCCGTGTGCGCCGCTTGAATGTGACTCAGAAACCAACTCAGGAGCTATGCAATAGGGACTCTACAGCGTCACATAACTCGGCATCGCCGCTCAATACCTCAACAGAGCCATCCGGAAGCACGATGCGCCCCCGAGGTGAATCGGGATCATGTACCTCCTCCTTCAGATTCGCTATTACCGCATCAACTCCGTATGTTTCGATCTGCTGCTTCGCCCTGTCAATAAGGACATCTACTGACACCCCCGACTCTAGTTTGAAACCGATTCGCTTGGCACCGTCCACAAGCGGAGCGATCTCGGAGATATGCTTGGGCCCCCCGCTGAGAGAGATTTCCCAAGGGCCCTCTCCACTGGACTTCTTCACATCAAGGGGCTCAGTGAAATAATCCAGTACTGCTGCTGAATGTATCCAGGCGTCTGGCTTAGGTTCAGACGAAGCCACCTCAAGGGAGACTTTTAGCATCTCATCGGGGGAACCGGCGCGACGAACATCGGGTAATATAAATTCAGGAGATACGGATGTCTTCCCAGCAATACATATCACTTGGTGCCCCATTCTGTGTAGATACTGTGCGATAGTCCAACCAGTCGATCCCGAAGAAGCGTTCTGTATGGCCCTCACAGCGTCTATGGGCGCCCTGTTCGCCCCCAGTGTTATTGCAATCAGCTTCCTCTCAGGCAATGCAGAATTCACCAAATGACAGAGTTCTGCAACGATTGCCACCGAGTCGGGTTGCTTCCTGCGTCCCTCTTGGGGTTCGTCGAACATTACAGCGCTACCCTCCTTGTGGAGAGCTGCGATGAAATCAGATGTCACTGGGTCATCGAACAGGTCAGAATGCATCGAAGGCACGAAGAGAATAGGCGTTCCATTGCCGCGGCCTGCGGATAGAGCCATGGTCGCCGGTGAATCGGTGATACCATGTACGTGCTTAGAAATGGTGTTCCTTGTAGCGGGCGCTACTAGGATAGCGTCATAATCACCTAATTGGGCCATCTCGTAGTCCCAACCAGTCAGGGCCCTAGTACCTGAAGCCCATGACAAGGCAAGTGGTGTGATGATCTTCTCAGCCTCGGGGGTCATGAGAATCTTGAGTTCCGCACCGTGACGCCTCAGTTCCCTCGATAATCTAACCGATTCTACAGCCGCGATTCCTCCGGTGACGATAAGCAACACCCTCCGATTAGCAAGGCTTGAGCCCCTGAGTTCCACATCAGCGTCCTTGACCACGTATATCCGATACCATGGGGCTTCATGAGTGCGTCGCCAGAGGAAAAGTATTCTTTGCAGCGGTAATCGGGACATGAACTCGGATCGTATGGGGCTGTTGCACCGGCACCTAACGAGGTTCATCGCAATCGATGTGGTATTGCTCATTCTACTATTGTCTTCCACCAGAACTTCAGGTTCGGGTTCGATATTGCTATTCCATGTGCTTCTGGGGGTGGTACTAATCCCATTGGGCATAGTCTCCGTCATCGTAATGCATAGACGCGCTCATGGTGGCATCAGACTGGGTATCGCTACTCTGGGATTCATCGGTGCTGCGTTCGTGTTGCTTGGTGCAATAGGAGGCATCGGCTACTTTTTCGGAAACAGCTCTGAGATACTTCTACCAGTAGTTCTAGGACTACTAGGCGTCACCACTCTAAGGAGGATTCCCACCATGAGGAATCAGTCATACATTATGTGGTACAGAGGCTCTAGGAAATCGGAATTCGCCGAGATAATCTATGATCAGGAGATACTAGCCACCTGTCCGGCTTGTTCCAGTGTTTTGGCTGTGTATCCTGACCAGTTGACTATCAACGATACATGTCCCAATTGCCGCGAGAGGTTGGTTCGTGTGGAAGAAGAGTGATCAGGGGCTCTCCAGAGCGATGGCAATCCCCATCCCCCCTCCTATACACATGGTGGCAATGGCCCTGTTGGATTTAGTTCGCTGGAGAAGATTAGCGGCCTTCCCGACGATCCTTGCCCCTGATGCACCAAGGGGGTGACCTATTGCTAAGGCCCCGCCATCGATGTTTATCTTCGTCCGATCGAGGTCCAACTCAGAGATTACTGCCATACTCTGCGATGAGAAGGCTTCATTCAATTCAAACAGATCCACCGTTTCTATCCCCCAGCCCGTCCTCTCCAATACCTTTCGTGTAGCTTCCACTGGACCTATGCCCATGATTCCAGGAGGGCAACCGCTCACCGCACCCGAGACTATTCGGGCCATTACCTTCAGACCCCTTTGAGAAGCGAATTCCTCACTGCAGACAATCATCGCCACGGCTCCGTCGGTCAGCGGTGAGGACGTTGCTGCGGTTACACTACCGCCTTCTGTGAAAACTGGATTGAGTCTGGCCATAGCGTCTAATGTTGCATCCGGTCTTATACAACCATCCTCTGTAATGACTGATTCTCCATCGGTAACCGGAATGATCTCTTCCTCAAATCTGTGTTCTCTCTGGGCAGTTGATGCTTTGATGTGAGATTCCAATGCGAAGGTTTCCTGCTCCTCCCGTCCAATCTTCCACTTCATGGCTATGTTCTCAGCAGTCTCCCCCATTGTGACGTAGGCCTCGGGCCAGTCCAGTTCGAGACCGGGGTGGGGGCTCCAGTTGAATCCTCGGCGCTTCACTCTGCTCATAGATTCCACACCCGCACACAGGTAGCAATCACCCCACCCCGACTCTATACTCGCAGCTGCAGACAGCACGGCCTGCATTGATGAACCGCACAGCCTGTTGAAGGTCATTCCTGGAACGCTGTCTGGCATTCCCGCCAGGAATGTAACTAGTCTACCAATATTGTAGCCTTGTTCGGCCTCGGGATAGCCGCAACCCATCAGAAGATCGTCGAATTCGGTTGCATCAATTCCACTTCTGCCAATTAGGGCCTTGACAACCTGCCCCGCCATGTCATCGGGACGAAGGCCACTCAACGAGCCCTTGTGAGCCCTATGGAACGGAGAGCGGGCCCAATCGACGATTACTGCTTTCACGGACCGACGACTGAGTTTTCACAGATAACCATTGACCAGCGGAGTAGGTGTTGCAAATTGGGCAACCGAGGGGTTCATGAGAGGTATGACACTCGAAGTTCTGATACTATGATTAGAGAGTGTACCAATCATGGCTACTACGCAGATGACCATCTGTGTCCAGCTTGTAATGAAGAGGGGAGATTCATCATGAGGACGGGCGAGAGAGACAGTATGGCAAGACGATTGGCACTGGTGCTAAGGCATGCTCCTGAGAAGTTTGATTTGGAAATGGATATCAATGGCTGGATCGATGTCAAAGACATCGTCAAGCAGTTCAAAGGTTCTAACGAACGAAGGTACCACTGGCTCAGGCCCCATCACTTCCGAGCCATCTCAGAGACCGACCCAAAAGGTAGGTACGAGGTCCGAGGGAACATGATTCGGGCTACTTATGGGCATACTGTAGAAATCGAGTTGGACCTTCCTACCGACAACATCCCTGAAGCGTTGTATTTCCCCTGTTCAACAGAAGAGTGTGGCAACCTGCTGGAACTTGGCGTGAGTCCGAGCGGTCGGTCGCATGTTCACCTATCGGCAAACATCCGTTCGGCGGCGGAAGCGGGACACGTGCACCACTCACTACCAACTCTGCTAGAGGTCGATACGGCTCGCATGGTAGCTGCTGGGGAGACCATTTGGCATGCTGGTATTACCGTTTACCTAGCGGACAAGGCCCCAGCAGAATACCTCTCCGTCGTTCCCTTCGACCACCCGGAATATGAATTGGCACGAGTTCACTGGGACGAAGAAGAGTGATTAGCAGTACTCACCACATGACGGACAGAAGTCCAAGTCATCGCTAATCGCTTCCTCACAGTTCCTACATACCGATGCATTGGAAACCACAGTGCTAGTGACTCTCTCATCCTCAACCAATCTTACGGGAGAGTCTCTGTGAACGAAGGGAGACGGAATCTCTTCCACTCCTTCAGAAACAATCTGCCTGTATTTGATAGATAGTTGGATTGCCGATTCGATCTGCTTGGTAGTCCTGTCCTTCTCTGCTGGATCCTCAATTTGCTCGGCGATGGAAAGTCTAGCTTGCAGCCATCTCTGGTACTGTTCTATTGCCTCGGCGTCACCCATATCAACCTCAGGGGACACCTCGTCAATAAACTACGGGAGAGGCTAAGTCATACACCTCATGGCAATAACTAGTAAGATGGCCAGAGTAATAGTGAAACTGGGTGGGGGGCTCATTACTGACAAATCAGAGTACAAACAAGTCAGGCTGGATCGGGTTGATGCTGTATCCGCAGTAATCAGGGAACTGAGGAATTGTGGGCACTCGGTAATCATAGTCCACGGGGCCGGTTCGTTCGGCCATTTGGAAGCAAGAAAGTGGAGATTGTCGGAAGGTTTCGACTCGGAGATATCTGAGGAGCAGGAGCTCGCTGTAACTCGAGTACGTTCGGATATGGATGATTTGAACGAGTATGTTATTGAATCGCTCCGAAGCTATGGTGTCGAATCCGAAGTACTGCCTCCAAGATACTGGGCCACGGGTATTGGAGTGGATTTCCAAGGCGACTTGGAGTCATTCTCACGTGACCCGGCCGAACCCGTGCCAATTACGTTCGGTGATGTGGTTGCAACTCATGACCACACCAGATTCGGAATCCTCTCAGGGGATCATATCATGGTTCGTCTTGGAAACGAAATACCTGATGTATCGGTATGCATCTTCCTGCTAGGCGATGCTGATGGACTGATGGACAGACCCCCTGATGAACCAGGTGCAAAACTACTGAAGACTTGGGGGGTGGATGAGAATTTCTCTGATTCTCACAATTCGGAAGTTGATGTGACAGGAGGAATCCTGCTAAAGGCGAAATGTGCGTCTCTGATTGCCCGCAGCGTCGAACATGTCTGGCTGCTCAATGGAACCACCCCCGAAAGGATGCTTGGTGTTGTTTCCAGTGGACAAGCAATAGGAACTAGGGTACTGCGCTGAACCTGCTAATCACAAGCGTACCTGCTGCCATAGCATTTCGATTATATGCGAGCGTTTTCTCGGCTGGATGTAACATGGCAGAGCATGGTGAGTTGGAGTTGCTTGAGAGGCATGATAAATCTCAAGCCGATATGATGACCGAGAAGTGCATTCTCGTTGACTCTGATGACCGTGCCATCGGCTCTGCTACCAAGATCGAATGCCATCATGGACTTGGAAAGAGACATCGGGCGTTCAGTGTGTTGCTGTTCGATGAAAGCGGCAGACTCCTAGTTCAGAGAAGGTCTCTGGAGAAGATAACTTTCCCCGGTGTCTGGGCAAATACATGCTGCAGTCACCCTCTGGATAATGCTAATGAGAACGGGGATTCCATAGATGGTGTGATTGCAGCGGCTAAGAGAAAACTCGAGCAAGAGTTGGGGATTGCTTCATCGACGGTATCTGAATGGAACTTCGACCACATCGGCTCTTTCGAGTACATGTGCAGATGGAATCAGGACTGGGTAGAGCATGAGATAGATCATGTTTTGGTGGTTCAGGCTCAAGCAGAACCCCAACCCAATCCCAATGAGATTTCAGAAGTGCGCTGGCTCGACCCTAGAGAACTCACGGATATGATACGAGGGGATGGCGTATGGAGTGATTTGGATGTAGCACCGTGGTTCAAGATGATTTGGGAGCATTTTCTCTCTTCAAGCCATCCCGACATCCCCGCATCACGAGACGTGGGGGCCATAGTCAGATGCGGAGAACTACAGATGAAGAAAACAACGCAGGTACCAGGACAATCTCTTCTGAATGCTCTGAGTAGCCACCGAGAAATCGTTG